>ERZ791702.11-NODE-11-length-211515-cov-16.3946_pt1 | contig 211515 bp, 182 predicted proteins | sample MGYA00510050_ERZ791702 | MGnify/ENA primary metagenome ERZ791702 (study PRJEB30046, sample SAMN00715230) | human gut metagenome | study: EMG produced TPA metagenomics assembly of the A metagenome-wide association study of gut microbiota in type 2... | reverse complement strand
AAGGCGGCCGTCACTCGCCGTTCTTCTCCAACTACCGTCCGCAGTTCTACTTCCGTACCACCGACGTCACCGGCGTCATCACCCTGCCGGAAGGCGTTGAGATGGTGCAGCCGGGCGATCACGCTACCTTCGGCGTTGAGCTGATCCAGCCGATCGCTATGGAAGAGGGCCTGACCTTCGCAGTGCGTGAAGGCGGCCACACCGTCGGCTCGGGCCGTGTCACCAAGATCATCGAGTAGTTTCTACCCGACATCAAGACACGCTTGAACTAGCGTTTTAAAGAAACCTCCCAAGGATGCGAATCCGAGGGAGGTTTCTTTATATATGGAAGGGCAATGCTCCAAAGTATGCACGCCGTGGCATAATGAGCAAGGCTTTTTGTAAGCTTTTCCGTCAGATGAAGAAATAGGTGAGTTAATTTGGCACAGACTACCAATGACATCAAGAACGGTTCTGTTCTGAACCTCGATGGCCAGCTGTGGACCGTCATCAAGTTCCAGCACGTCAAGCCGGGCAAGGGCCCCGCCTTCGTGCGCACCACCATCAAGAACGTGCTTTCCGGCAAGATCGTCGACAAGACCTTCAACGCGGGCATGAAGATGGAATTCGAAACCGTCGACAACCGCAACCTCCAGTACTCCTATGAAGACGGCGACAACTTCGTCTTCATGGACATGACCACCTACGACCAGATCTTCATTCCGAAGACCCTGGTCGGCGACCAGGCCAAGTTCCTGCTCGAAGGCACCGACTGCGTCGTGTCCTTCCACGACGGCACCCCGCTGTCCGTCGAGCTGCCGGCTTCCGTCGTCCTGACCGTCACCCACACCGAGCCGGGCCTGCAGGGCAACCGTTCCAACGCCGGCACCAAGCCGGCCACCGTCGAAACCGGCGCCGAGATCCAGGTGCCGCTGTTCATCGGCGAAGGCGAGAAGGTCAAGGTGAACACCACCGACGGCTCCTACCTCGGCCGCGAGAACTGAGAGTAAGGACAGCGAAGTTTCATGGCACGTTCCACCGCTCGCAAGAGGGCTCTGAACACGTTGTATGAAGCGGATGAGAAGGGACAGGACATCCTGTCCCTTCTTGCTGAGCGCATCGAGCAGCCCGGCGCTCAGACCCCGCTGCCCGACTACGCCATCGAAATCGTCCGTGGCGTGGCGGAGCATATCGCCGCCATCGACGCCATGCTTGACGAACATTCCACCGGTTGGAAGGTCAAGCGCATGGGCGTCGTCGACCGCAATATCCTGCGCATCGCCGCATGGGAGATCATGTTCAACGATGATGTTCCCAACATGGTGGCCATCGATGAGGCGTTGAGCCTTGCCAAAACGCTGTGCGACGACGATTCGCCGGCGTTCATCCATGGTCTGCTCAGCGCGGTGAGCGCCGATGCGGAAGCCACTGAAGTGGCCGAACAACCGACCGAACCTTCGGCTGAATAAAGCCGAAAGTTAAGCGATTCGGCCGGGTCGCGAGTCCTAACCGGCCGCTATCCTTGGTACGAATACCTTGACTATAAGGGGGTTTTGGTGAACCAGTATGATTCCGAAGCCGTGATGTTTGACCCTCAGGATGCCGTTCTTGTTCTCGAAGACGGACAGGTGTATGTGGGCGAGCCATACGGCGCGATCGGCACGACCAGCGGGGAGATCGTTTTCGCGACCGGCATGACCGGCTACCAGGAAACGCTTACCGATCCCAGCTACGACCGTCAGATCGTGGTACAGACGTTCCCGCACATCGGGGACACGGGAATCAACGGGGAGGATCCGGAATCCTCCAGAATCTGGGTCGCAGGCTATGTGGTGCGCGATCCCAGCCCGAATGTGAGCAACTGGCGCGCCACCGGCAGCCTTGACGACGATCTCGAATCCAACCACATCGTCGGCATCAGCCATATCGACACGCGCAAGCTGGTACGCCACCTGCGTTCCGCCGGTGTGATGCGCGCGGCCATCTTCTCAGGCGACGCGCTGCTCGACGGTGACGGCAAACTGCGCACCATCGACTCCATGCTCGACGAGGTCAAGGCCACTCCGCAGATGAAGGGCATGAGCCTCTACGACGAGGTCAGCACCAAGGAAGCCTATACCATCGAACCCTGCGGCGAATTCGAAGGCAAGGAACCGCTGTTCACCGTGGCGGCCGTCGATCTGGGCATCAAGTCCATGACCCCGCATCGCATGGCCGAACGCGGCTGCCGCGTGCATGTGGTGCCGTCCACCATCACCTTCGACGAGCTCCAGTCCCTCAATCCCGACGGCGTCTTTTTCTCCAACGGTCCGGGCGACCCGGAACAGGCCGATCCTGAAGTGAATCTGCTGCGTCAGGTGCTCGACGCCGGATATCCGTTCTTCGGCATCTGCTTCGGCAACCAGCTGCTGGGCCGCGCGCTCGGCTTCGGCACGTACAAGCTCAAATTCGGCCACCGCGGCATCAACCAGCCGGTCAAGGATATGACCACCGGCAAAATCGAAATCACCGCGCACAACCATGGCTTCGCCGTGGATGCGCCAATCGGCGAAACCGTCGACGCGCCATTCGAGAACGGCAGATACGGCAAGGTGTTCGTCAGCCATATCGATTTGAACGATAACGTGGTCGAAGGCCTGCAGTGCGTCGATATCCCGGCGTTCTCCGTGCAATATCACCCGGAAGCCGCCGCCGGCCCGCACGATGCCGCATACCTGTTCGATCGTTTCGTTGATCTCATGCGTTCCGTCAAGGAGGGAACCCGCAATGCCTAAGCGCACAGACATCAAGTCCGTGATGGTCATCGGCTCCGGTCCGATCGTGATCGGCCAGGCCGCGGAATTCGATTATTCGGGCACCCAGGCCTGCCGCGTGCTGCGCGAAGAGGGCATTAGGGTCATTCTGGTCAATTCCAACCCGGCCACCATCATGACCGATCCGGAAATGGCCGACGCCACCTACATCGAGCCGATCTCCACCCCGATCCTCGAGCAGATCATCGCCAAGGAACGTCCTGACGCGTTGCTGCCGACGCTGGGCGGACAGACCGCGCTGAACGCGGCCATGGCGCTGGGCGAGGCGGGCGTGCTCAAGAAGTACAACGTCGAGCTGATCGGCGCGTCCCTTGACGCCATCGATCGTGGCGAGGACCGCGAACTCTTCAAGAAGGTCGTGGAGGAGGCTGGCGCCGAATCCGCCCGCTCCGACATCGCGCATTCCCTTGAGGAAGTCGACAAGATCGCCGAGAAGTTCGGCTACCCGCTGGTGGTCCGTCCGAGCTTCACCATGGGTGGTCTCGGCTCCGGCATCGCGCACGACGAAGACGAGCTGCACCGCATCGCCGGCGCCGGCATCCACTATTCCCCGACCGACGAGGTGCTGATCGAAGAAGGCATCGAAGGCTGGAAGGAATACGAACTCGAGCTGATGCGCGACAAGAAGGACAATGTCGTGGTCGTCTGCCCGATCGAAAACGTCGACCCGGTCGGCGTGCACACCGGCGACTCCATCACCGTGGCACCGGTCTTCACCCTGACCGACCGCGAATACCAGAAGCTGCGTGACATCGGCATCGCCATCATCCGTGGCGTGGGCGTCGACACCGGCGGCTGCAACATCCAGTTCGCCGTCAACCCGGACACCGGCCGTATCATCGTCATCGAGATGAACCCGCGCGTGTCCCGTTCCTCCGCGTTGGCTTCCAAGGCCACCGGCTTCCCGATCGCCAAGATCGCCACCAAGCTGGCCCTCGGCTACACGCTGGACGAGATCCAGAACGACATCACCCAGTCCACGCCGGCCAGCTTTGAGCCGACCATCGACTACGTGGTCACCAAGGTGCCGCGTTTCGCGTTCGAGAAGTTCCCGGGCGCCGATCCGACGCTGACCACCTCCATGAAGTCCGTCGGCGAGGCCATGGCTCTCGCGGGCAACTTCCAGGAGTCGCTTGGTAAGGCTATGCGCTCCATCGACAAGCGTCACATGGGCTTCAACTGGGATGGTGACAAGCCGTCCGAGGACGAGGTTTCCCAGCTGCTCGACGCCATCAAGGTGCCGACCGAGCACCGTTATCTGCAGATTCAGCGTGCCCTGTGGGGAGGCGCCACCGAAGAGCAGATCTTCGCGGCCACCAAGATCGACCCGTGGTTCATCCGCCAGTTCGCGCTCATCAACGAGACTGCGCTGGAAGTCAAGAACGCGGAGAAGCTCACCAGGAAGCTGCTGAAGAAGGCGAAGCTCGCCGGCCTGTCCGACCTGCAGATCGCGCACCTGCGCCGTCTGGGAGACGAGGGCGAGAACACCATCCGTGAGCTGCGTTGGTCGTACGACCTCCGCCCGGTGTTCAAGACCGTCGACACTTGCGCCGCCGAATTCGACGCGGCAACCCCGTACTACTACTCCTGCTACGCGGATGAGACCGAGCTGCGTCCTCGCGACCGCGAGGCCGTGATCATCCTCGGCTCCGGTCCGAACCGCATCGGCCAGGGCATCGAGTTCGACTACACCTGTGTGCACGCCGTGCAGGAACTGGGCAAGAACTATGACACGATCATGGTTAACTGCAACCCGGAGACCGTGTCGACCGATTACGACATGTCCGACCGCCTGTATTTCGAGCCGCTCACCTTCGAAGACGTGCTCGAGATCTACGAGGCCGAAAAGAAGATGGGTCCGATCAAGGGCGTCATCGTCCAGCTCGGCGGCCAGACCCCGCTGTCCCTGGCCGCCCGACTGAAGGCCGCAGGCGTTCCGATTCTCGGCACCACGCCTGAATCCATTGATCTGGCCGAAAACCGTGAGCTCTTCGGCGAGGTGCTGAAGAAGGCCGACATGAACGCGCCGCGCTACGGCACCGCGCTGAGCCTGGACGAGGCCCGCGAGGCCGCGCACGCCATCGGATACCCGGTGCTGGTCCGTCCGAGCTACGTGCTCGGCGGCCGTGGCATGGAAATCGTCTACGACGACGCCCAATTGCGCAAGTACGTCGATCGCGCATTGAAGGAAGCCCAGGCCGACACCGTCGTGTCCGGCCGTCTGCCTTCGCCGCTGCTCATCGACAAGTTCCTGCAGGATGCCGTGGAAATCGACGTCGACGCGCTGTTCGACGGCGAGGAGCTGTATATCGGCGGCATCATGGAGCACGTTGAGGAAGCTGGCGTCCATTCCGGTGACGCCGCCTGCACCCTGCCTCCGAGCACGCTGTCCGATGACCAGATCCGTCGTCTGCGTGAAGGCACCTACGCCATTGCCAAGGGCTGTGGCGTGCAGGGCCTGATCAACGTGCAGTATGCCTTCATGGCCAACACTCTGTACGTCATCGAGGCCAATCCGCGTGCCTCCCGTACCGTGCCGTTCGCTTCCAAGGCCACCGGTGTGGCACTGGCCAAGGCCGCCGCCCGCATCATGGTCGGCGAAACCATCCAGCAGCAGCGTGACAACGGCCTGCTCCTGCCCCACGGCGACGGTGGCGACATCCATCGCGGCCAGCAGGTGGCCGTCAAGGAATCCGTGCTTCCGTTCAAGCGATTCCGCACTCCGCTCGGCAAGACCGTCGATGTGCTGCTCGGACCGGAAATGCGTTCCACCGGCGAGGTCATGGGCTTCGACCGCGACTTCCCGCACGCGTTCGCCAAGAGCCAGCTCGCCGCATACGAAGGCGGCCTGCCGACCAGCGGCAACGTGTTCATCTCCGTGAACGACACCGACAAGCGCCAGCTGCCGCTGTTCGCCGCGCGACTGGTCGAGCTCGGCTTCAACATCTGGGCCACCGAAGGCACGGCATCCGTGCTGCGCCGCTACGGCATCGATTCCAAGATCGTCGACAAGATCAGCGTGCGTATGGACTCCGATCCAGACGACCCGATCACCACCTACCATGCGGAGGGCAGCGTCGGCAAGAACGTCGTCCAGCTGATCGAGGAAGGCGCGATCGACCTGATTCTCAACACGCCGAACTCCCGCGGTTCCCGTTCCGACGGCTACGCCATCCGTTCGGCGGCTATCGCAGCCGACCTGCCGCAGTTCACCACCATGACGGAATTCTCCGCCGTGTTGATGGCTATCGAGGCGGTGCGCAATAATGATTATCAGATCATGAGTATTCAGGATCATTCCAAGCAGCTGTTCGAATTGGAAAGCCGTGACTAATGATGAGTAGCCCCAGCAGTGAGGAAGTGAATGCCCAGCGTTCGGATTTCGGTCTGCGACTGAGCAATTCAATGGCCAAATACGGCCCGTTGTGCGTCGGCATCGACCCGCATCGGCAGCTCCTCACTGACTGGGGCTATAACATCGACGCGTTGGGGGCGGAGCTGTATTCCATGCGCATGCTGCAGGCGGCCAATGGCCGTGCCGCAGCTGTCAAATTCCAGTCCTCCATGTTCGAGCGGTACGGTTCCAAAGGCATCGCCGCGCTTGAACGCGTGCTCTATGCGGCACGGCAGATGGGTGTCATCACCATCGTCGACTGCCTGCATGGCGGCCTGCCGACCACGATTTCCGCGTTCGCGGACGCCTATTTCAAGCCGGGCGCGCCATTGCTGGCAGACGCCATCACCCTGCTGCCGTATTACGGCGCACGGTCATTGGGAGGCGTCATCAATGACGCGCTCAACAACGGCAGGGGCGTGTTCATCGCATCGTTGACGTCCAACCAGGAAGGCGCCAGCCTGCAGACGGCGATTCGTCAGGCAGGCGAATACAAGGGCAAAACAGTGGCGTACGGCATCGCCAGCACTGCTCAGAAATTCAATAAGGGCAATGATGGAATGGGTTCCGTCGGCCTTATCATCGGCGCCACCATCGGGCAGTGGATCAACGATTCGGGCGTCGACCCGGCCAAGTTCACCGGACCGATTCTTTCCCCAGGCTACGGATGGCAGGGAGCGGAGACACGCGATCTGAAGACCGTGTTCAAAGGCACCAAGGGCAATGTGCTGGTCACGGTATCTCGTTCCATCGCCACGCACGGTCCCGACATCGCAAAATTGACCGAAGCCACCGCGTCGGTCGCCAGGGATATTCGGCAGGCATTGACCGAGGCTCAAAACGAAAGCGCCGATGATGCGGCTGATGGAGACGTCGAATAAATTCTTTTTCTGAATAGCTTCCTTTTTGGAAAACAAGACATAACCAAGAGTGGGGATGGAATGGCTGATTCTCAACATGGACGTTTGATTGTGCTCTGCGGACCCGCCGGAGTGGGCAAAGGCACTGTTCTGGGGCGCGTACGCGAACAGCACCCCGAAATCTGGCTGTCGGTGTCCGCCACGACACGCCAGCCTCGTCCGGGCGAAGTGGACGGCGTGAACTATTTCTTCATGACCGAACCTGAATTCCTGGCCAAAGAAAAGGCGGGGGAGTTTCTCGAAACCGCCGACGTGTTCGGCCTCGCCCACTACGGCACACCCGTGAAACCAGTCGTGGAACATCTGGAACGCAATATCCCCGTGGTCTTGGAAATCGACCTACAGGGAGCCCGGACGGTCAAACGGCGCGCGAAGGAACTCGGCCTCGAAGTGCTTACCGTGTTCATTGAGCCGCCGTCCTTCGAAGAACTGAAACGTCGTCTGATCGGCCGTGGCACCGAAACCCCTCAGCAGCAGGCCAAAAGGCTTGAGACCGCCAAGGTCGAGTTGGCCGCTGCGCCGGAATTCGACAAACGCATCGTCAATAACGTGGTCGACGAGGCCGCAGACGAGCTTTGGCACATCATCGCCGAAGAGTTCGGCCTGTAATCCGTCAATCCGACTATCCAGCCAATAAAAACCGGCATACGAAAAGGGCCTGCACGATTTCGCGCAGGCCCTTTTCGTATGTTTGAATCAGGCGAGACCGGACAGCTTGTCGATCAGCTCCGGATCACGGGTCGCTCCCTTGTCAGCGGAGCGGGCGAAGGCGGCGTAAGCCTTCAGAGCCTGAGAAACCTTGCGATCACGATGGGCGACATAGCCATCGCCGGCCTCCAGCTCGGCGCGGCGCTGAGCCAGCTCCTCGTCGGAAAGCTCGACGTTCACCGTACGGTTCGGAATGTCGATGTTGATGATGTCGCCGTTCTTGATCAGAGCGATCGGGCCCTTGTTCGCGGCCTCAGGCGCGATGTGTCCGATCGCCAGACCGGAAGAACCTCCGGAATAGCGGCCGTCGGTGAGCATGGCCACCTGCTTGCCGATGCCCTTGCCCTTCACGAAGGAGGTCGGGTACAGCATCTCCTGCATGCCCGGACCGCCCTTCGGGCCTTCGTAACGGATGACCAGAGCCATGCCCGGCTTCAACGTGTCGTTGAGGATGACCTCGATGGCCTGCTCCTGGGATTCGACGACCAGCGCCGGTCCGCGGAACGTCCAGATCTCCTTCGGCACGCCTGCGGTCTTCACCACGCAGCCGTCAGGCGCGAGGTTGCCGCGCAGCACGGCCAGACCGCCTTCGGTGACCGCCGGATGGTCGATATCGTGGATGGCGCCGTTGACACGGTCACGATCGAGCGAATCGAACAGCGTGGTGTGCGTCCACGGTTCAGGGGAGACGATGTGGCCCGGAGCGGCCAGATACATCTGCTTGGCTTCCTCGGTGCAGGTGTCGCGCATGATGTCCCAGTCGTTAAGCTTGTCTTCCAACGACTTGTAATCAATGGAATGCACGTCGCGGTGCAGCTTGCCGGCACGGTCAAGCTCGCCGAGGATGCCGGTGATGCCGCCGGCGCGGTGCACGTCGGAAATCTCCCATTCGCCGGACGGCGACGCCTTGCAGATGCACGGCACGGTGTGGGAGATACGCTCGATGTCATCCAGTGTGAAGTCCACGTCGGCGGACTGCGCCATGGCGAGGATATGCAGCACGGTGTTGGTGGAACCGCCCATGGCCACATCCATGGTCATGGCGTTCTCGAAAGCCTTCTTGGTGGCAATGGAACGCGGCAGCACGGAATCGTCGTCATCGTCGTAATACTGCTTGGCGATCTTCACCACCTGCTCGGCGGCGCGCTTGAACAGGTCCTTGCGGTAGGAATGGGAGGCCAGAATGGTGCCGTTGCCCGGCAGAGCCAGACCGATGGCCTCGGTCAGGCAGTTCATGGAGTTGGCGGTGAACATGCCGGCGCAGGAACCGCAGGTCGGGCAGACGGTCTTCTCGTAGGCGAGCAGATCCTCTTCGTTCAGATTGTCATCGGCGGAGGCGTACATCACGTCGATCAGATCGGTGTTCTTCTTCACGGTGCCGTCGGGCAGCACGGTGGTGCCGGCCTCCATCGGACCGCCGGAAACGAACACGGTCGGAATGTTGAGTCGCAGCGCGGCCATCAGCATGCCCGGCACGACCTTGTCGCAGTTCGGGATGCAGATCAGCGCGTCGGCGCAGTGCGCGTTCACCTGATATTCCACGGTATCGGCGATGATGTCGCGGCTCGGCAGGGAGTACAGCATGCCGGTGTGGCCCATGGCGATGCCGTCATCAACGGCCATCGTGTTGAACTCGCGCGGAATGCCGCCGGCTTCCTTGATGGCATCGGAAATCAGACGGCCCACTTTGTTCAGGTGCACATGTCCCGGCAGGAACTCGTCGAAGGAATTGGCGATGGCGATGATCGGCTTGCCGAAATCCTTGCCATCCACACCGGCGGCGCGGTAGAGGGCGCGAGCGCCCGCGAATACTCGTCCATTCATTAGTTTTGCAGATCGCATTTCCATGCCTCCTATTGTGCTGGCTAAACGGGACACGTGTTTTGTCAAGAGTCACTATGTGGAAATTTTCGGAAAACCGTGTGATTCCCTTACAGGTTGGATAACTACGCTGGCGGAGAAGGCCTGTGGGAGAGGCAAGGTTGAGGTCCAGTGGATTGCCTATACTAATGATTTTGGAAAAGAAGCTTTTGGCTTATCTGATGATTTGGAGATAATCACTATGGCATTCGGCACTGAGCCAACCCCGACCGGTCTTGCGGATCCGCCGATCGACGATTTGATGGAGCATGCGGACTCCAAGTACGCTCTGGCCATTTTCGCGGCCAAGCGTGCCCGCCAGATCAATTCCTATTTCACCCAGCTCAATGAGGGTCTGCTGCAGAACGTCGGCCCGCTGGTGGAATACCAGAATCAGGAGAAGCCGCTGTCCATCGCGTTCCGCGAGATCAACAGTGGTCTGCTTGAGGAAACCCTTGGTGAGGACGATCTGACCGAAGGCAACTGATCTACACGGTTCCCATAGAGGGACTGGCATCATTTTTCATTCGCCCCGATACCTGAGCGGTGCGCTTTGAATAGTCAACAATTAACTATTGATTGCGTCTGTGAAGGACGGGGCGTTTTTCGTGGGCGATCACAGGATGCGAACGGTTGGGTGTTCGCGAAAGGAGCAGCCGTATGGCTGAATTGAAGTTGATTTCCGCCGAGTCGGTGACGGAGGGCCATCCGGATAAGGTCTGCGACCAGATTTCCGATGCGATTCTCGACGATATGCTCGCGCAGGATCCGCATTCCCATGTCGCCGTGGAGACCTGCGCCACGGTCGGACAGTTCTTCGTGTTCGGTGAGGTGACCAGCGAAGGCTATTCCGACATCCAGAACATCGTGCGCTCCGTGGTGCGCAATATCGGCTACACCAGCTCCCGCGTGGGACTTGACGCCGATTCCTGCGGTGTGACGGTGTCGCTTACCGAGCAAAGTCCGGAAATCAACCAGGGCGTTGCCCGGTTGAGTGGCGAGGAGGGGTCGAAGGCGTCCCGTGAACAGCGGTATGAGGCGCAAGGCGCGGGCGACCAAGGCGTGATGTTCGGCTATGCGTGCGACGAGACCGACGTGCTTATGCCGTTGCCGATTCATCTGGCGCACCGTCTGGCGTATCGTCTCGCCGAAGTGCGCAAGAGCGGCGAGGTGCCGCATCTTCGTCCGGATGGCAAGACGCAGGTGACCATCGAATACGACGACGATGACCATCCCGTGCGTCTCGACACCGTGCTGGTCTCCACCCAGCACGACCCGGAAGTGGACCAGGCATGGCTTAAGGAACAGCTCACCGAACATGTGATCCGTCCGGTGCTGGATGACGTGCTCGCCGACCGTGTGGCCCACGACGAATACCGCGTGCTGGTGAATCCGACCGGCTCGTTCATCCTTGGCGGTCCGGCAGCCGACGCCGGTCTGACCGGCCGCAAGATCATCGTCGACACCTACGGCGGCGCTGCCCACCATGGCGGCGGCGCGTTCTCCGGCAAGGATCCGAGCAAGGTGGATCGTTCCGCGGCCTATGCGGCACGCTGGGTGGCCAAGAACATCGTGGCCGCCGGCCTTGCCCACAAGGTCGAGGTGCAGGTCGCCTACGCCATCGGAGTGGCCGATCCGGTGTCCATCAACGTGGAGACCTACGGCACCGAGATCGGTGTGACCCGCGAGCAGATCCAGCAGGCGGTGCGCAAGGTGTTCGACCTGCGTCCCGCCGCCATCATCGACGAGCTTGACCTGAAGCGTCCGATCTACTCCAAGACCGCGGCCTACGGCCATTTCGGTCGCGAGGATGCCGACTTCACTTGGGAAGCCACCAACAAGGTCGACGAACTCAAGGAGGCCATCAAGGCTTGAAAACGCGGCCGACGTCCTACGATGAAACAGGCGTCGGCGCATGCGTTACCCTTGCATTATGACCAATGAGGATGCCGAGCAGCTGGCGCTTGACGGGCTTGCCCCGCGCAAGCGGCGCAAACGCGCGCCCGCCGTCAAAACGCCAGCCGCCGAACATCCCATAGCCCAAGTGGTGCTGGACATCCAGGCCACGCATCTGGGACAGACCTTCGACTATTTCGTCGAGGAAAAATACTCTGCGGCCGCCCAACCCGGCGTGATGGTGCGCGTCCGCTTCGGCGGGCAGCGGGTCAACGGCATCATATGGAAACGCGCCGATACCAGCGCCACACCCGAATCATCGATACGTTACATCGAACGTGTGGTCACCGACCGTGTGCTCGTTCCTGAATCCATGCGCGACGATATGACGCGCATCGCGGACGCGTTCGGCGGCACGCGCGCCAATATCCTCCGCCTGGCAGTGCCGCCGCGCGTGGCAAAAGTCGAAAGCCAGCTGCGCGTCGGCAATCGCGATGCCGCAGGAACCGCGGCGGGCAAACAACGGCTCGCCGCCGTCGACCAGGAGATATACGGCCAGTTGCAACGTCAATACGGCAACATCAATCTGCTGCATGACGCGCTGCAAGGCAGACGTTTCCAATCGTTCGTCTTCGACCTGCTACCCGGTGCCGACCATTGGCGGCGCTGCGCGGCATGGATGGTGGCCGCGGCGCTCGCTCAGAACAAGCCGGCGGTGCTGGTGCTGCCGACCATGCGGGAGATCGCCGACATGACTGAGACCCTACGGTCGGTCGGCTTGAAACCATTCGCTCCGACCGGGGCCGCGAACGGCGTCTATGACGGCGATTTCGCGGTGCTCAACGCGCAGATGGCGCCAGCCGACCGTTACCGGGCATATCTCGCGATCAGCTGCGGACAAGTGCGTTGCGTGCTGGGCACGCGCGCCGCCATGTACGCGCCGGTGGAAGGCAACGCGCTGTTCTTCATCCTTGATGACGTGTGCTACCAGAACGCCGACGGCATGATGCCGTACGCCAACGCGCGCGGTGTGCTTCGGCTCCGCGCGAAATCGCATAACGGCGTGTTCGTCGCGATGGCCAATGCGCGCAGCGCGCAAAGCCAATGGGAAACCGACGCGGCGCACGTCGGAGACACGCAGGTGAGCGGCTTCAGCACGCCCATACACGCGTTGCCGGCCGTGACCAAGGAAGCGTCTCCATGGATTCGCTGGCTCAATCGCGACGAGCTGGCACGGCTCGCCGATCCGACCATCGGCGCACGCGTGCCACACACCGCGGTCCGGATACTGTCCAAAGCTTTGGAAACCGGTCCGGTGCTGCTGTCCATACCGCAGGACGGCATCACCGAAGCGTTAAGCTGCTCGAAATGCCACCGCCAAGTGCGATGCGCGCGTTGCACGGGACCATTGGAACGGTTGGCGGACGGAACGATTCGATGCCGCTGGTGCGGCGCCGCCACCGTGCAATGGTCATGCCCGACATGCCATAACGAGCGCATGCGCGTGGTCAGGGTCGGCGCCGCCGGAACCGCGATGGAACTGGCCAGACTGTTCCGTGGCGTGCCGATGGTGCTGTCCACGCCAAGCCAGCCAAGAGGCGTCGTGTCCGATATCGGATTCGCTCCGCAACTGGTCATCGCCACGCCCGGCGCGGAGCCGCGTGTGCGCGGGGAGAGTCCGGCACAATGCGAATACCGTGCCGTGGCCATCCTCGACGCGTGGACCAGTTTGTATGCGTCCGGCATCGACGCCGATGTGGACACGTTGACCGGATGGATGCGCGCGGTGTCGCTGTGCGCGCCGCGGACCCGTGGAGGACAGGCGCTGCTGATCGGGGAAACAGATCCCGTGCTCGCACGATCGTTGATGCTGTGGAATTCGCCGATGCTTGCCCAAGTCGAAGTGGAGGACCGCGCCCAGACCGCGCTGCCGCCGGTATTCGCCGCGGCCTGCGTGTGGGGCCGACGAGATGCGGTTGGGACGATGTTGAAACGAATCGGCGCGTTGGCCGGTGGCGACATGGCCACCATCGACACGATCGCCGGTACGATGCCGTCCGTCTTGGGGCCGGTGCCGATTCCGCAGCCACGCACCATCGATTCACGTGAATTGGAAGGCACCGCGGACAGGGTCAAAGCAGTCGTGCGCATCCCACAGGGCAGACGTGCCGAATTGGCGTTGCGGCTGCGTTCGGCAAGCGCCCGCCACGTGGCTTCACGCGAACCTGGGGAACTGCGATTCCAGATGGATCCGAAGGAACGCATCTGACGGACGTCCCCTCAACGTGAAACACTGGAACGACTGATGACGTTGACGTTAGGAATGGAGAAACGCATGAAAGGCTGGCCGGGAGAGCCGCAAATGGAATATGACGTGCTTATGGCCGACGGCAACGCCGCTGCGAACGCCGGCCGGCAGATCACCGACGTGATCTTCGATTTCGGCAACGTGCTTATCTATTGGGATCCGGCGGCGGTGATGACCCCACGGTACTCGGACGGACTGGTGGAACAGTTCCTCGACAATGACGTTTCCGGCTTCTACGACATCAACAACGAACTGGACGCCGGCATGTCCAATGACGATGGCGTGGCTCTGATGCGTGAACGCCACGGAGACCAGTGGGCCGATATGATGCGGTACTATCTGGACAATTTCGTCGATTCGCTGACCGGCGTGGTGCCAGGCGCGCGCGTGCTCATCAACGATCTGAAAGCAGCCGGCGTCCACGTATGGGGCTTGAGCAACTGGCAGAAGGACCTGTTCCCGGTGGCGCTCGACCATTACGACATTCTGTGCAGTCTTGAGGACCGCGTGGTGTCCGGTTACGTGGGACTGCGCAAACCGCACCGCGATATTTACGATTACGCTCTAAAACAGTTCGGCATCGACGCTTGCGGCGCGCTGTTCGTGGATGACAAGGCGATGAACATCGTCGGCGCGAACGAAGCCGGCATTCGCGGCGTACGGTTCAAGGATGCCCGCGCGTTGCGCACCCTGCTGATCGACGCGGGCGTGGCGATTCCCGCGGTACATGAAAAATAACGACATACGCAGATTAGACAGACGGTTGTGCTTGCGGTCGCTATGCGGGATCGACGCATACGGTCGCATGCATTGATGGATATGAAAGGTGAGGAGATTCGTCTCATGTTGAAAGTGCTGTTCGCAGGTACGCCGGATGTGGCGGTGCCGTCGTTGAAACTATTGGCCCAGGATACCGAGCATTTCGAAGTGGTGGCCGTGCTCACCAGGCCGGACGCGCCAACCGGACGAGGTCGCAAACTGGTGGCGAATCCAGTCAAGCAGGCCGCGCTCGAACTCGGTCTGCCGGTCATCGAATCCGATCCGAGCGAGGAAACGTTCGTGCCCGAGCTTGCGGCCACCGGCGCACAGGCCGCCGTTGTGGTGGCGTACGGCAAGATCCTGAAGCAGGACGTGCTCGACGCGCTGCCGATGGGCTGGTACAACCTGCATTTCTCCCTGCTGCCCCAATGGCGTGGCGCCGCTCCGGTGCAACGTTCCATCTGGGCGGGGGAGAAGGTGACGGGCGCCACCGTGTTCCGTATCGTCCGTGCCATGGACGCCGGCCCGATTCTGGCGCAATCCACCGTGGAAATCGGCGCGCACGAGACCGCCGGAGAATTGCTGGGACGTTTGGCCGAAGACGGCTCGCATCTGCTCGCAGCCTCGTTGCAGGCGCTGGCCGATGATCAGATCGCACCGGTGGAACAGCCTGCCGGAGCGTATGAGGTCGCGCAGAAGATCACCGTGGAGGACGCGCATATCCGCTTCGACGTGCCGGTATTCGCCGCCGACCGCCAGATTCGCGCATGCACGCCGAATCCGGGAGCCTGGTGCGAACTGCATGCCCATGCGGACGCCGAACCGGCGACCCTGCACGTATTGCGCGCGCAGCCGGCCGACATGTCCAATCCGAACGCACCGGCATCGCTTGAACCCGGCCATATCGTGGCCGGCAAGAAGAACGTGTGGGTCGGCACCTCCACCGAGCCGCTCGAGCTGCTGGAAGTTAAAGCGCAAGGCAAGAAAGCCATGCGCGCCGCCGACTGGGCCCGTGGCGCCCACCTCGATAACGCCTTCTGTGAGTAAGATTTTTGTTTCTACTGTAAGTATGTGAGTAGCTGCGGCGTCCGTGACCGGCGGGCGGCATGCATTGACGACACGCTCCGGGCCGCTCAGGCCAAGTCTTTACGGTCTTACAACGCATGCCGCCCACCGGTCGCTCGTAGGTGCGGAAAAGTTATTTGAGATAATCGAGGATTTTCGCCAGATCACGTTCATTGAGCCGGTGCGGAGCATCCTCCTGCACTTTCGGTTTGGCGCAGAACGCCACGCCAAGACCGGCCGCATGAATCATCGGCAGATCGTTCGCGCCGTCGCCAACCGCAACGGTCTGCGCCATATCGATGCCCATCCGCGCGGCCCACGCGCGCAACGATTCCAGCTTCGTATCCTTCGTGACGATATCGCCCAGCACGTGTCCCGTCAGCCTGCCATCGGCAGCCTCCAAACGGTTCGCAATCCAATAATCGAGATGCGCATCGGCCGCGAGACGGTCCACAACCTCGTGAAAACCACCGGAGACCACGCCGACCTTCCAATCATGCGCGTGAAGCGTGTCAATCAGTTCAAGCGCGCCATGCGTGAAATGCACGCGATGGTAGACCTCATCGAAAATCGTGGTCGGCAGACCCTTCAATAACGCCACGCGTGCGCGCAGCGCCTCGCGGAAATCAAGCTCGCCGTTCATGGCTCGAGCGGTGACGGACGCTATCTGCTCGCCGACTCCCGCGGCCACGCCAAGCTCGTCGATGACCTCTTCGTCGATCAACGTGGAATCCACATCCATCACCAGCAGTCCGGGAGTGGACAGCGTGGGCAGGGATGCCATGGATGCGATGTTCGGCGTTTCTTGTTCAAGCATGGTTCCGATTGTCGGAAATCATTAGGACAATGGGTATTCTTGAGGGTTGAACGTGTTGGAAAGCGAGGTCGACATGAACGATCATGACGAAGAGACGCTCGCGTCGCTGCAGCAGGCCAACGACCAGCTCATGGCCAAGAACCATGCGCTGGTCAAGGCGTTGAGCCGCGCCACGCAGGAAATGACGAAAACCAAGGCCCAATTGAACCAGCTGGCGGGGCCTCCCATGACTTTCGCCACCATGGTCCGCGTGCATTCAGCCAAAACGGACGGGCAGGGCGTGCAGCATGCCAGCGCCGAAGTGGCTGCCGGCGCGAGACGCATGATCGTGCCGATCGCGGCGAATCTGCAAGCTTCCAGGCTCGAACCGGGACGTACCGTGCTGCTCAACGAGAACATGGTGGTGGTCTCACAGCTCGACACCGACACGCTGGGCGCGGTGCGCTCGGTACGGCAGGTGTGCGATGACGGCCGCCTGCTGGTCGCGGATGGCGGCGGCAACGTGACGTTGGTCCGATGCTCGGGAACGCTTGCCAAACAGGCCATCAGCGTGGGCGATCGCGTGAACGTCGACGCATCTCTGCGGTTCGCGCTTTCGTTGGTTCCCCCCGAAAACGACGACGATTTGGTTCTGGAAGAAGTGCCGGACGTCACCTTCGCCGACATCGGCGGACTGGACGAGCAGATAGAACGTATCCGCGACGCCGTGCAGATGCCGTTCCAGCATCGCGAACTGTTCGAACGCTACGACCTGAAACCGCCGAAAGGCGTGCTGCTGTACGGTCCTCCAGGCAACGGCAAGACACTGATCGCCAAAGCCGTGGCGAACGCGCTCGCCGAAGGCACCGACGCGGGAAGTGGCGTGTTCCTGTCGGTCAAAGGACCGGAGCTGCTTAACAAATTCGTGGGCGAATCGGAACGTCTGATCCGCATGATCTTCAAACGCGCCCGCGAACGAGCGGCCGACGGCAAACCGGTCATCGTGTTCATCGACGAGATGGATTCGCTGCTGCGCACCCGCGGCACGGGCGTTTCGTCCGACGTGGAGACCACCATCGTGCCGCAGTTCCTGACCGAGCTGGACGGTGTGGAATCGCTGGACAACGTCATGGTGATCGGAGCCTCCAACCGCATCGACATGATCGATCCGGCGGTGTTGCGCCCCGGACGCCTCGACGTGAAGATCCGCGTGGACCGTCCGGGCATCCAGCAGGCGACCCAGATCGTCCGCCACTATCTGACAGACAAGCTGCCGTTGTCTCCGAACGTGGATGCGAAGGCGTTGATCGGCGTGCTGGTCAACGACATCTACGCGCAGGACGAGCATCGGCACCTTTGCGACATCTGCGACGACCATGGCCAGTGGCGTCCGGTGTACCTCGCCGACGTGGTGTCCGGCGCGGTGCTCAAGAACATCGTGGACCGTGCCAAAACCTATGCGGTGAAACTGTCCATCACCACCGGACAGGCTGCGGCGATCGGCATCAATCTGCTGGCCAAAGCCGTGGACGAAGAATACGGTGAGACCCGGGACGCGCTGCTGGATGCGGATCCGGAACAGTGGAGCCGCATCAACGGGCTTGAACCCGGACGGGTGACCGGCATCAGACCGGTGGCATGAATGCCGGCCGGCGTATGAATGCTGGACGGTATGGTATGGAACGCAATCTAAATACGGAAAGGAACGGCGCGATGAGCGTTCGCAGGGTCATGGGCACGGAAACGGAATACGCGGTCTCCGCGCCAGGACAAGGCCGCTACAATCCGGTGCAGCTCTCATTCGACGTGGTCGGCGCCGCCTCGGATGCGTCACGCAGCCATATCCGCTGGGACTACCGGCAGGAAGACCCCGTCAACGACGCGCGCGGCACCAGACTGGAACGTGCGGCGGCCCACCCGGACCTGCTCACCGACGCCCCACAGCTCAACATCACCAACGTGATCGCCCCTAACGGGGGTCGTATCTACGTCGACCACGCGCATCCCGAATACTCCGCGCCGGAAACAACCGACCCCTTCGAAGCGGTGCGATACGACCGTGCCGGCGATCTCATCATGCGCGCCGCCGCAGCCAAGGCAAGCGAGACGACGGGACGGAAAATCGTGCTGCACCGCAACAACGTCGACGGCAAAGGAGCCAGCTGGGGCACGCACGAAAACTACATGATGCTGCGGTCGGTACCGTTCGACCTGGTGACACGCCTCATGACCACGCACTTCGTCTCCCGACAGATCTTCATCGGCTCCGGCCGCGTCGGCATCGGCGAACATAGCGAAAACGCCGGCTACCAGCTAAGCCAACGTGCTGACTACTTCCATATGAAAGTCGGTTTGCAGACCACATTCGACCGGCCGATCATCAACACCAGAGACGAATCGCACAGCACCGACGAATACCGCAGACTGCACGTGATCGTCGGCGACGCCAACCGCATGGACGTGCCACAGGCCTTGAAACTCGGCACCACCAGCATGCTGCTGTGGCTGCTCGAACACGCCGACATGGCCGAAATCGACTTGAACGAGGCGCTGGAACCGCTTACGCTCGCCGACCCGGTGGAAGCCATGCACACGGTATCGCACGACCTGACCCTGGCCGCCCCACTACCATTGGAAACAGGTGGAACCACCACCGCATGGCAGATGCAGGTCACTTTGCGTGGACTGGTATATGCGGCCGCGGCAACGGTATACGGCACCGACACATCCGGAGAGCCGGCATGGCCCGACCGCTCCACCCGCAACATCATGGCGATGTGGGGGCAGGCTCTCGCCGACGTCGCCACAGTACGCCATGCCGACGATGACGGACGACTGACGATGCGGGAACAGGCGTCACGTCTCGAATGGCTGCTCAAATGGCAGTTGCTGGAGAAGCTACGCCGCAAGACCGGTTCGGATTGGACCGATCGGCGCCTGGCCGCGGTCGATCTGAAATGGGCCGCGCTCGATCCGGCCGATTCGATTTTCACCCGGCTTGCCGGACAGACCGAACGACTGGTGACGGATAAGCAGCTTGCCGAGGCGGTCGGCCAAGCGCCGGCCGACACACGCGCATGGCTGCGCGCGGAGATCGTACGACGTTTCCCCGAACAGGTCATTGCGGCGTCGTGGTCCCACCTTACGGTGCGCGGCGAGTCGTCCGGTGATGAAAACGTGGAGAATTCGATGGTCTCGTTGGACATGTCCAATCCGTTGAAATTCACGGAATCCTTGTGTTCCGAAGCGTTCGAGCGTGTCCACACTGCGAGCGGAATCGTGGAATCCCTGCGTTGAATCTCATGTTGTGCGGGTACCATTGCCGTAGGTGATGGCAGAGGCCATACCCATATTCGATGAACCACACGGCAGGACGCTTGAGGGAGAGGGTGCGTCCAGGCCGGTTATGAGGAAACGAAAAGGCATACTACATGGAATTGAGACAAGTGGCCCTCGAAGTGGCCCGTATCCTGCAAGATGCAGGCAAGCACGCGTTGAACGATCAAATGAATCCGCGTGATCTGAAAAGTTTTGAAATGACGGACAATCATCTGAGCTTCACCTCCGACATCGATAAGCGGTTGGCGCAATTCATCAGCAACCGCATCACGTATGTGGATGTGTTCGATGGTTTCTGGCAGTTCCGTCCGGAAGAATGCCATCCGGGGGAACGGTATTGGTGCGTTGGCGGCATCGACGGCGCGATCAATTTCGTGCGCAGCATGCCGGAATGGACCATCACCGTCTCACTGTTCGAGTTCAACGACCAATGTTCCGCGCAGCCGATCCTTTCGGTGGTGCATGCTCCGGCGCTTGGTCTGACCTACCTGGCGGTGCGCGGATCCGGAGCCATCCGCATCCGCAAGACGCCGCTTGGAGACAAACGCGAGAAGATTATGCCGTCCACCACCCCGTCCCTTGACTATGCGGTGGTGAGCTTCGGCATGTCCCATGTGCCGGAGGAATCCAAGCGCGCGCTTGAAGTGGTGTCGCGTATCGCCGGCCGTCCGGCCGACATCAAGCGCGTCGGCCCCTCCTCCTTGGATTTGTGCAAGGTGGCGGACGGTACATATGACGCGTATTTCGAAGCGCATCTGCACAAGTGGGACGTTCCCGCGGTTTCCGCCGGAGCCGTCGTGGTCTGGGAAGCGCAGGGGCATCTGAGCCGGTGGAACGGCGATCTTGTCCACTGGCGTCAGGAAAACGACGTACTCGCCACCAACGGTCTGATTGCCGATGATCTGCGCCAGTATTTGGCATAAGACTGATTGACTGCCCCACACCTGGGTTAAGGTGTGGGGCAGTATGCTATTCGCAGGAGAACCCGCAAGGACGCTTTCGGAGAAAGGAAGGGCCATGCCCCAGAAATTTGAGCAGATGCAATCCGCCGAACAAAAACATGACGAGGATGAGACCATTGCGCAGGCTGGCACCCAGATCGATGACACGGTCGATGCGCTTGACGCGGTGCTGGACGACATCGAATCGGTCCTCGAATCCAACGCCGAGGAATATGTGGGCAGCTTCGTCCAAAAAGGCGGCGAGTGATGCCGCAGCTGCGTGACAGCGGCAACCATTCCACAGCGCCGCTTGACGCCCATACCAAGGACGAAATCCAATCCTTCGCCCGTATTTTCGGCATCGAAACCGAATACGGTGTGAGCGTGACCGGTTCGGACCGCCCATGCGACGCCGGACAGACGGCGATGATGATGTTCCAGCCGATTGTGGCCGAAGCGAGATCCACCAACACATATATTGAAAACGGTTCAAGACTCTACCTTGATGTCGGCTCGCACCCCGAGTACGCCACGGCGGAAGCCCGGGATCCGATGGACGCGCTGGCATTGGATGCGGCCGGCGAATTGGTGATGAGGGATCTTGCCCTGGACGCCCAACGTCGTCTGCGCTCCATCCAGGGAGCCGGCTCCACGGTCCATGTGTTCAAAAACAATGTGGATTCCGCCGGGCATTCCTTCGGCTGCCATGAGAATTACCTGGTGCGACGGTTCGTGCCGTTGAAGACGATCGAACAGGAGCTGCTGCCGTTCCTGATCACCCGGCAGCTGTTCACCGGCGCAGGACGTATGGGGGAGCGGGGCTTCCAGATCACGCAGCGTGCCGACTTCCTCGATGAGGCGGTCTCATCGGCCACCACGCGCTCGCGTCCGATGGTCAACACGCGCGACGAACCGCATGCCGATCCTGACGCGTTCAGACGGCTGCATGTGATCATCGGCGATTCGAACCGGTCCCAGTGGGCCACGATGATGAAGCTCGCCACCACGCATCTGGTGTTGTGCGTCATCGAACAGGCCGGGCGCGAAGGCAAGGATTCCGGGTTCGCCCGATTCTCCTTCGCTGACGCCAGTGCGGCCAACCATAAGGTAAGCCGTGACCTGACGGGCGTCGAAGCGTCCTTCGACATGGCAGACGGCACTGTCGTGGAAGGCGGTGCCGTAGCGATTCAGGAACGTTATCTTGAAATCGTCGAACGATTCGTTGGACAACATCCCGAAGTGTGCTCCTCGTTGCCGCGCACGGACGTGCATGAGGTGATTCGCCAATGGAGGCGTGTCATAGAGGCGTTCCACTCGGGGGCTAGCGAAACGTTCGCCGACAAGGTCGATTGGCTTGCCAAACGACAGCTGTTCGACATGCTCCGCAACCGTGCGGGGAGCCGACTCTCCGTCAGCAAGTTGGAACAGTTGGACATGGACTACCATGACGTGGCCAACGGCGCGCTGTACGCCTCGCTGTGCCGTCGCGGAGCCATGCGCACGTTGGTCAACGAGTCACAAGCACATGAGGCCATCGATGTTCCTCCCCACGATACCCGCGCCGCACTGCGTGGACGGTTCATCCAGTCGGCACGATCGCACAACGCGCAATATTCCTGTGATTGGACGCGACTATCGCTGACCTCGCCGAACAGGATGGACGTGACGTTGCTTGATCCGTTCGACGCACAACCGTCCGACCGGTTCCTCACGATACTAGAGGCTTTGCAGTAGCCAAAAGCCTGCGATGGAAGACTCGTCTCCACCGCAGGCTTTTGATATTGGTTGGTCGGATTGTAACTGCCGCTCAGACTTCTCCACGGTATTTGGCCATCATCTGCGACTGCAGTTGTTGCGCGCTTGGCGGCGTCCATGTGATCGCGTCGGCGCCCGCATCAATGGTGGCGAGAATACGGTCTTCACGACCTCCGCCCGAAGCCAGAATCGGGATTTCCGGATGATGCGCGCGGATGCTTGCCACGACTTGCGCGGTTCTTGCACCGGCTGCCACATTGATGATGGCCGCACCGGCAAGAATCTTGCATTCGGTGATTTCATCATCCTCCGTGACCGTGGCGATGACAGGGATGTCCACCATCGACATGGTCGTTTCGATGGTTTCCGCCGGTGCCGGAGCGTTGATGACCACGCCGGCCGCGCCCTGCATCTCCGCCACCATGGCCAGCTCTGCCACACGCGGACCGGTGGTGGTGCCTCCACCCACGCCGACGAACAGCGGCATCTGCGCCACGGTGAGCAGCGCCTGCGTGATCACCGGTTCGCCGGTGAAAGGGTACACCGCGAGGATGGCGTTCGCGTTCGTGTTGCGGATAATCACCGCATCGGTGGTATAGGCGAACGATTTGAGCGTATGACCTTTGACGGTGATGCCGCCGCAACGCTGCGTGATGATTTCCGGAACCCTGGCATTGGGGGAGGTGAGTCTGCCTTCGACCTTCGCCGTACCGTAGGTGCTTCGCGACACGTGCGGCACGGCTGAATGCTGCTCCACAGCCACTGACGCGCTGGGGGTGAATAGCGAACGCTTGTTGAGACGGATGAGATCCGGATCGTCCGCACCGGAATCATGTTCCTGCCCGACGCTCATTCCCGCACCTCCTCATCCGTATGGTTCAGCATGAGGAATTCGTGGATCGCCTTGCGGCGTTCGGAAATCTCCTCATCCAGAAGTTTGGTATCGGTGTTGTCGATGATACGCTGCAGCAGTTCGCCGAGAGTGGAAAGTTCCTCGTCGTTCAGGCAGTCGAGCATATGAACGTCGGCTTCGATGGGTTTGGACGGCTTGGGCCGTGGAACCGTTCCCCGTCTTGCCGCGTCGACGTTCCGCACGTGTGTGGTGACGCGAGCCACGGTCTGGGCACGTGTCGTTTTGAGCTTGGTGTGGATGAGCAGGATGTTGAGTTTGTGGATTTCGTCGATGATCTGTCTGCGTTGGTCGACCATGACATCCCCCTTTATCTAGTCATATTGTCTAGTATCATAGCGCATAGTGTGGGATGACATTGCCTTTGCCTGTTATAAAAGGAAAAAAGAGAGAGGTTCCAACCATCCGTGGTTGAAACCTCTCATATAGGTCTGCGTGGTCGACTTACTTGGTGACGGCCTTCTTCAGCAGGGAGCCGGCAGAGATGCGAACGCCGTAGGTTGCCGGAATCTCGATGGTTTCGCCGGTGCGCGGGTTGCGGCCGGTGCGGGCTGCGCGCTTGACGCGCTCGGCGGAGAACAGGCCGGTCAGCTTCAGGCCTTCGCCGGACTGCATTGCCTCGACGAACACGTCCTGGAAAGCGTTCACCGCAGCCTCAGCCTGAGCCTTGGTCAGGTTGGACTTCTGGGCGATCTTCGAGACGAGATCAGACTTGTTGTATGCCATAAAGCATCCTTCTTGAGTCAGGGGATATTCCGCTTATGAACATCCACGTTCATTGCAATAATAGCGCACGCATGTGCCAAAAATGCCATTTTCCAAGGGTTTTGGCCCTTTTGATTCAGCATAGGGGGAGAAAAAACCCTAACGGGGGGTTGGGTTAGATCAAATTATGCCTGTCCAGCCATTTCATAGCCACGGCTCCCATTGGAATTCTCAGCCAATAGAAGGCGATTCGGTAGACGAGAGTAGCGGAGACGGCGATGGTGGAGGGGATGCCCACGGCGGTGAAGGCCACGGACAACGCGGCTTCGACCGCGCCAAGGCCGCCTGGCGTCGGCACTGCGGAACCGAGCGTATTCGCCAGCAGGAAGATGAATGTGGTCTCCACCGGATTGGTGTGGCATCCGAAAGCCATCAATGCAATCCAGAATCCCAATCCGGTCGAGATGTTGAGCACCAATGCGCCGAGGATGCCGAAGGCCAGCTCCTTCGGGTGGGACAGCACGTTGACGAGACTGCGTGCGTAGGACTTGACGATGGGCAGGTACTTCTCCGTGACGATGTGCCGCACCGGGGGAATGGCCATGGCCGCGGAAATCACCAATGCGACGATGGTGATCACCAAAATCAGCGTGTTGGTGGGAATCATGCCGGACAGTGTGTTGCGTCCGGTGAAGATGCCGATCAGCAGCAGCAGAATGATGGTGGTGCCGCCCTGCACCGCCCATACGGCGCTCATGATGGCGGTGGCCGCGGTATTGCGGTAGCCGCTCTTGCGCAGGAACTGCAGGTTGACAAAGGCCGGGCCGACGCCGGCGGGCATGGAGACCGCGGTGAAGCCCGAAGCCATTTGGGAACAGTACAAGCCGATCGGATTGCGTTTATCGGCATCCATGAAACAGCCAAGGGTCATGGCCGATCCGAACCAAGCCAGCAGTCCGAACAGCACGCATACCAGAGCCATGGCGATGTTGGCCTCTTTGACCGCCTTGATCATTTCGGCCGGTTGAATCTGGGTGAACACCACATACACGGCGACGACCAGCAGCGCGATCGCGATGAAGGAACGGAAACTGAACCGCGACAGCGTGACCGTTTCCATGGAATCCGCGACCTCCTGCGGAGCCAAAGCCGCGATACGGGAACGCAGCGTGTTGAGCATGTGCTTGTCGCAGGTGGACAGGGCGCGTGTCGCCGCCGGAACCGCCGCCTTCTGGATGAATGGCGCCAGATCGATCAGTTGCTCGTCGCCCCACGTCCTGCGGGCGCATGCGATCGCACGGTCGATGCCGTTCAACGCTCCGAGCAGAACCAGCAGCTGTACTTTGTCCAGCGCATAGTTTGGCGGCGCGCTGCCATAGTCGCCATTCTGCCATCCTGCGATCACCGGCTGTCCGTTTTCCATGCGCGACAACGTTTCGGGAGTGATTCGACGATGGGTGAAGCCGTGCCGGTGCGCTTCGGACAGATAGGTCATGAACAATTCCATGTCATGGTCGGACATGGTGTTCGGATTGCATTCCAAGGGCATGTGGTCGCGGTGAAACACCAGAATGGACGATTCGCTGCTGTCTGCGACTCCGTAGACTCCCGGCACTGTCAATCCGGCGTTCTGCAGGCCGAGAATCATCGCGTAATGGTGGTGGATGGCGTCGAAGGAGGAACGGTCACGGCGCATGGAGACCCCGGTCAGCCTGACCCATTGCCATAGCTGGTTGAGATAGCCTGCCATATGCACTTGGTTATCGAGAACGGATACCGTGTATTGGTGGCCGTCGACGTCGATGGCGTCGTAGATGCGTGAGTTCTCGGTCAGATCATCGTCCAATGTGGTCTTCAGCATGCCGGAATCGGTGTAGGTCGCGAGCCTGCGGGAGAGCGACGCCACGTCGATGCCGATGGAACGGAGCGCCTGCGCCACCTGGTTGCCCCAAGCCCCGTTGGTCTGTGTGCCGAGCATGAAACGAATCAGCATGCCCAAGGCACGTCCCGCGGCAAAGGAGACCAGCACGCCGGAAAGCGAATTCCATGACAGCACCACGAACAGCACTGCGACCGTGTAGAGGATGTTCCAGCCCCATTTGGTACCGGAACGGGTGCGACGCGGTCCGGCGACGGTAAGGAATGAGGCCATCGCCGCATAAAAATCGGGAAGCAGTCCGGTTCCCACGGAAGTGCCGTTGGACATCATGGACATGATGAGGGTGCCATTGCCCGAGCCGCTGATAAGAGCGGAAATACCCCATATCGCAGCGAAACCGAGAATAAGGGCGATGGCGGAAACCACACTTTGCAGCCATTCCTTGGCGATGAGCAGCTGGATAAGCACGCTGACGGTAATGAAAACTATGGCGATCTGCTGCAACAGCGATGTCGGCACATCCATGAGCCAACTGACCACGTGGCCCGCGGAACGCACGTCGGACTCCACTCCGGAGGTGGTGCCATGCAAGTAGATGGAGAACAGGATGACGGCCGCGCCGACAAGCACGGCGAACAGCGCATGGAGCAGATCCGCGAAATCGCGGTTCCGTTTCGGCGGAACATCCTCAATGCGCGTTTCGTGTTTGCTGGTTGGGAAGTCGTGAGACACTATTGACCTGCTTTATAGGTACGTGGGTGAATACGTCCGGGTGACATGCACCTATTATCGTCTCCGATGATACGCCTTGGGGCGGCTGTGTGAAAACACAGCCGCCCCAAGGCGTATCATCCGCAAGATGAGTGTGGCGATGCGTTATCAGCGGTCGAAGTCAACCAGCTTGCTGGCAACTCCGGTGTATGTCGCCGGAGCCAACGCCTTGAGACGCGCCGCAGTGGCTTCGTCGAAGGCCTGCTGGTCGATGAACCGTTCGACGTCATCCTTGGAGATCTCGTGACCGCGCATGAGCTCCTTGACCTTCTCGTACGGCTTATCCATACCCGGCAGTCCGGCAAGCTCGCAGGCGCGCATGGCGGTCTGAATCGGCTCGCCGAGCACCTCCCAATTGGAATCGAGCTCGGCCTGGATGACAACATCGTTCGGATGGATGGAGTTCAGACCACCCATCAGATTGTTCAACGCCAGCAGCGAATAACCCAGCGCGGAGCCGATGTTGCGCTGCGTGGTGGAGTCGGTCAGATCGCGCTGCCAACGTGATTCGACCAGCGTCGCCGACAAAGTGTCCAACAGCGAGCAGGAGATCTCCAGATTGGCTTCGGCGTTCTCGAAACGAATCGGATTGACCTTGTGCGGCATGGTGGAGGAACCGGTCGCGCCCTTGACCGGTACCTGCGCGAACACGCCACGGGAGATGTACATCCACACGTCCACACACAGGTTGTGCAGGATACGGTTGGTGTGGCTGATGGTACCGTACAGTTCGGCCTGCCAATCATGCGATTCGATCTGCGTGGTCAACGGATTCCACGTCAGACCCATACGGTTGGTGACGAACTCGCGGGAGACGGCCACCCAGTCAACATCAGGGCAGGCGGCCAGATGCGCACCGAACGTGCCGGTCGCGCCATTGATCTTACCGAGATATTCCTGGGCCTTGACCTTGTTGAGCTGACGGTTCAGACGATACACATAAACAGCCAGTTCCTTGCCCAGCGTGGTCGGCGTGGCAGGCTGGCCATGGGTCAGCGACAGCATGGCCTTGTCTCGGTAGGCGTCGGCCTTCTGTGCCAGATGGTCGACAATGGCCTGTGCTGCGGGCAGCCACACCTGCTCCACACCGTTCTTCACGCAACGGGCGATGGATAGGTTGTTGATATCCTCGGACGTGCAGGCAAAATGCACGAGAGTCTTCAATCCGGTCAGCTGGGTGTCATGACCCAACACATCGGCGGCCTTCTCCAGCTGGTCGTCGATGTAATACTCCACGGCCTTCACATCATGGTGGGTCTTAGCCTCATAAGCGGCATGCTGGGCAATGCCTTCGGCTCCGAAATTCTCCGGAATGGAACGCAGATACGCCTGCTCATCATCGGTGAGCGGCTTGACACCCGGAACGATGGTCTGATTGCCGTTGCCCTCGAAACCGTTGGCAAGCAGAATCATCCACTCGACTTCGACGCGCATGCGCTCGCGGTTCAACGCCGGTTCGCTCATGTATTCGACAAGGGGAGCGGTCTGCTTGTGGTAGCGGCCGTCAAGAGGGGTCAGTGCGATTGCGGGGGAGATGTCAGTAAGCTTCATAGACAACAGCATACGTTCAGCCGTGAACCATTGGTCCCGTCATTTGCTGATGCGTCCCTCATAATACTGGACCTCCTCCAGCTCGCCTTCCACGACCTCTTGGAAATGACGGTCATGGTCCAGCACGGATTTGCTTCCGGTGTCGTAGGCGTACCGGTATCCCGCCTCATGGTATTTCGGGTAGTGCGTGGAGTTCTTCTCCCCGGACGAATCACTGACTTCGGCTCCTGGAAAAGCCCTCTTCGGCGCATCTTCCTCATGGACGGAGCATCGTATGGTGAGCCAGTTCTCCGTATGGGGGTTGGCCTCCCCGTCAAGTGCCGCGATGCCTTCATCATCCATCTCGATGGCGGTGACCCGTGTTTTCTCGGGAATCTCGAAATTCGCTATCGGGGAGCCAAGCGTGGCGATATGTTGTATGTCGTATTTGTCTTGGAAATCCGTCGCCGCCGCTGCCGCGATGATGCCGCCCTGCGAATGGCCGACGATTTCCACGGGATCATCCGGCTGGATGCCGGCCTGTTTCATGGTCTCATCCAGGAAACGGAGGCTTTCCGCGGTTCCGCGCTGCCGCTCATCGGCACTCATCAGCTCGAAATTGGTGTACCAGTCCATAGGCGAATCGTGATTGCCGTCGGTCCCGGGAATGATGATCCTCCAAGCATATGTGCCATCGGCTTTGCGGTACTTGCAGCATGCGATGGTTCCGTATTCCAGACCGCTTTCACGTTCGCCGTTGAGAGGTCCTTCGGACAGCCGCCGTTGGTCGGCGATGGCGTCCTTCGTGCTTGTACCGCCTCTGACCACTTTGGTTTTCGGATACACACGGGTTACGGAGAGATTGTCTCCATGGTCTTTGTCGAAGTACGGTATGAGCAGTCTGTCGATTTTCTTAAGACCGCGATTGACCGAGCCTTTGCCGGAAAGCCCCTCTGCTATAACCGCTCCCGGTTTGGTGACCATGAATAAGGTTTTCGTGATGTATTCCAGGATGGACGTGTCTTTTGAAGGGCGTTCCTGTATGTTCAATCGGCTCGCATGCTCTCCGAGGACGCTCACGAAGCTTTCCTGCATCCATGCGGTGGATTCCACAAGATAGAATTTGTTGAATTTCCCCTCTTTGGCGTAACTGCGTCTTACCCCCATCAGTGCGCTGGCGGTCAAGGCGAGAATCGCGGATTCCCGTGATGACATGAAAAGCCCCCGCAACATGATATTCAGCCCTTTCCTGCTGGCTTCCTCAGCTTGGGCGTATAAGGATTGGGCTTGTGCGATCAATAAGGATAGCTCATTAAGCTGGGATGCCATGGATTGCAGGGCCTCGGCATGTGCTTCGCAACGTCCGAGCAGCTGCCGGTACGGCAATTCGATATGGTCCTGCGCCGTACACCGTGGACTTGCCCCGGTCAAAGCGGACAGGAGCGGTGTGGCGCGAGGGTGGATTTTGAGTTCATAGCCTGCGGCAATGAAGGATCTACGGGAAGTGCCAAGACGATTCGCTTGATCTCTGAGGATTCTTGAAGCATTGAAGTATTCCCGGTATTCGGCGGTGGTGAATCTCTTTCCGCCAACGATGCGGGCCGTCACTCGTTGGTTCATGCCGCACCTGCCGACCAGAGAAGACGTGACGTGGCGATCATATCGTCACGTAGCAGAGCGGATTGCCGTGCGATGCGATTGAGACGGGTGCGGTATTCCTCGGCCGCGGTGCCGGTCCAGTCGGCCAGTCTGTTGGAGGCTATTGCCGCATCAAGTTCATCGAGAAGCCGTGACGCGGCAACAAGTTTCGCATTGGTCAATGTTTGGGTGGTCCGCACGCCAATTCGGCAACGACAGGACATTCCCGACAGGGATGCCAACGAATTGAAGGCTGCGACGCCTGGGGCGGCACCAAGAAAAGCATTTGAAACGTTCATGGCAGCCATTTGACCACATTCGGTGTTGACGCCAATCGGAAAACAGGGCTTGTGGTCAAAGAACGAGTCTATGAAAAACCGTCGGCGTGTCGTTATTGGAAAAACAACGAAAACCACGTCGACGGCATGTGGATAACTATATTCGAAAAAGCCCCCTACCAGGGTTTGGTCTGCGAGGATGACGTGCTTGGGTTCTTTTTCGCAGCCGAACCTGAATCGTCATTGGGATCCGATTGCGTGGATTGGGCGTTCTGAGCCAATAGCTCCTCTATTTTCCGACGTTGTTCGTCGGATAGGTTTTCGTCGTTCTTGTGACTTGATTTACCCGATTCCTGAGCGTCGGCGGCGTTTGAATCCGTGGAAGCGGACTGATCGCTCTGCTCGGCTTTGATCTTCTTGGACGCGTGATCCGTAAGCTGGCTGGAAACATGACTGTTATGCTCGATTGATTCGCGCACTTGGGGCAGCAGCAGCGGCTTCATGGCTGATGCCTCGTTGAATTGGGCGTCCGTCTGCTGTTGCCTGGTGTGCAGCTTGTCCCAATCGGCATCGTCTTTTCTGCTGGTCGAGATGTTCTCCTGCAGGCTTTGCGTGGCCTGGTTGTAGCTATTGACGGCTGCGAGATTCACTATGGCCCATAGGGCGGCCATGACCAGCAACGCCGCCATGACGGCCAAAACGATGCGAACCGTCAGCGAGGCACGCGGTTTCATGGTTGTTCTGGTCATAGCAAACTCCTCGACTGAATTATCCAAGCCCCCAATTCGCATGCGAGCAGCAGCAGCGTGACGATGGCCAGTGGCCATACGACGGGCATCGTCCTGGTGCGCTTCTTGGTGGTTTGGGTGACTCGCCACTTATCGGACGCTTCCTTGGACACGCCGTCACGCATGGTGTTGGAGGCGTTCAACACCAGCGCGGTACCGCTCAACTCGTCGGCGATGGACGCCATCTCATCCTTGTTCATGCGTGACACTCCGGGTTTGCCGGTATCAGGGTCGGTGACCCACTGGTCCGCATTTCCATCGACGCCGTCGGCGATTACGGGAATGTTGCCTCCCTGCTCGCTGCCGATGGCTACGGTGAAGGCATCGGATAGGTATCGTCGCAATGATGAGAACGTGCGCCGTGCCTTTGATGAGGTCTGTTCTCCATCGGAAAACAGATACAGCACGATCGCATCATCGGGATGCTGATCATGAATGGACTTGCAGGTCAGCAGCAGCTGGTCGATAGGGGCATCCAACGTCGAACCGACCGAAACGGAAGTCGCCTCGGGCGCGAGTGTATCCGCCCAATTGTCGATCGCGTTCGAATCCGGGGTCAACGGCACGTCCAACGTGCCGGAAGCTCCGAATCGCAAAGCGGCGAAACTGGAATTGGGATATAGCGCGGTGACGTCCTTCACGGCTTGTTTTGCCACGTCGAGACGGCTTGACTGTTCGGCTGAACCATATTGCGCGTCTTTGACGGCCATGGAACCGGTCACGTCAACGGCCACCACCACGTCGGTGGCGTTCACCGCACGGCTATTGGTCGGCGCCACGATACTGGGCGTCAATGCCATGACCGACACCGTCAGACAAAGCAATACGCGCCGAACGCATGCCCAAACGGTTTCGTCGCTGTCAGCGCGGCGACGGACATGCAATACGATCTGCGCAATGGCGCAGGCCAGCAGAACCACGGCGACGGCTCCGCCGACAGGCCAACCCAAAGCAGGGGAAAGCGTCAGATGGTTCATCTCCTCAACCTCCAAGCCAATGCCAGCCAGACCATCAAAACGATGGCCAAGGCCAGTGTCCACCATCCGGGAGCATCCACCATGGCGGCCTTGTTGCTCGACTCGTTTTCATGGTTCCGCCGAGATTCGATTTCCTTGACCAGCGAAGAGACGGATGCTCCATTCGATTGGGTGAGAAACACCCCATGATGAGCTTCGATGGCGGATTTGAATTTCTGGGTGGTCTCGTCGGCCTCGCTCTGCTTCGGTCCGGAAAACAATCCATCCACGGTGATTTGGGCCTGCTTGGTCAGGTTCAGCGCCTCGTCAAGCGTATAGGTTGGTTTTCCGGAAACGACGTTGTCCGTGGCAAGCACGATGGATGCGGCGCGTTGACGCTCGGCATTGTCGGCGCTTGCGTTCCCATAGGCGAATCCGGGAAGCATGGCCGCGCAGCTCACCACGCCATCGCCAATCAGCGAAGTGGACTCCTTACGGTTCTGCGTGCCTTCCAGCCAGTCGGAAATCGCCTGATAATCGCTGTCCTTCATCTTGTCGATATCGTCTTGGGACTCGACGCCTGCGAGGATGCTGCTGGCTTTGTCAAGCTGTTTGGACACCAGTTCGTAGTCGTCGGTCAACGGAAAAACGGTACGTGACGTCGAATTGAAGATGCTCAGGCCGATTCTCTCGCCCTTGAAGCTGTCGACGAGTTGACGGTAGGTGTCGATGACCTCGCGGTCGTAGGGGAGCGCCGAGCCGGAAACATCCAAGCACAGCACGATGTCTCGGCTGCTGGCCTTCTCCTCGCCTTCATCCACGGTGCTGGGACGTGCCACCAGAGCCGTGGCGAGTGCCAACGCGACCACTAGAAGAATCACCGCCAAACGTGAAAGAACCCTCCACTGGCGGAATAATCTCGATGCGGATTCCGTGTTGAGGTCATCATCCAGGCTGAAGGTGCGGGCACTCTCGATGCCATCGGTTTTGTGGCGCGCGGCCACCAGCAACGTGACGCCGGCAACGGTCAGCACCACGATGACGCCTGCCAGAAAGGCCCAAGGCCAATGCCATGACAGTTGCATCTATCGCCACCTTTCCACAAGATTGGCCACCCATTCGCCAGCCTGCTCGACCGTGGCCTGCCTGGCGATGTGATTGCGCTCGGCATCCGCGAATTCCGGCGGATACAATGCCTCGATGGTTTGCCTGAGCAAGGTGAGACCCTGCTGGTTCCCCGTGGTCCGAGGCGTCTCTTCGATGTCGGTGAGCGTCTGGTTGCGCACGTCCGTTCCGGTGGCAGTGGAAGCAAAATCCCTGGCGATTGCGGCCAGCTGTGCGAAAGCCTCCTCGCGCTCCAGCTCCCCCCGGGCATGGCGGGACACAACATCATCGATACGCTGATGCCAGACGGTTTTGCCGGCAAGCGCGTCATGTCGGCCGCGATTGACTATTTTTGCGGGCTTCCGGCTCGGCCGGGCAAGCCAGACCACAAGAGCCACCAAAACGACGGCAAGCAACAGACAGACCGCGATGACGACGGCCAAACCGTTCTCAAGATGAATCTGGTCCTTGATGACGAGGTCATCCTCGGCAAGGAAGAGCATCATGCCTTGTCTCCCAACGACAATACGGACGGGGCTCTCAATTGGTTACGTGTGGACTGGGCCAAAGCCGTGGAAACCATGCGCACGAACTCATGGAACATGCGTTCGCTGGAATCGGATCGAATTACCGTCGAGTCACAGCGATTCAGCTCATGGCGAATGGACGCAGCCAGGTATTCACGATGCGTTCGCACTTGCCCAGCTGTGTTTTCCCTACGCAGGAACGCAGGCACGCGTCGTTTTCCAGCCCCGTCAAGCACCACGCGCGCATGGCTGACATCAAACGGATTGATGGTGGCCACATCGATGAGCACCATCGGATGTGTCCTTGCAATCGTGCGGATGGCGCTCAAATGACGTTCCTCCAACGCATGCTCCTCGGTGGCGATGACGACCAGCGCCTCTTTGTCCCGAATGCGGCGCGCGTATTCCAGCAACGCGTCGATATTGCGGGGCCTGGTCCACTCGCGCTGCAATGCCGTATCCAAGGTTCGTTCGAACTGCGCCAGGCCACCGTTGAACGGCACCCGGGTGATGGAAGCGCTGTCGCCGAACACCATGGACACTTCGTCGCCTCGGCGCAGGCTGAGCGCGGCGAACATGCATAAGGCGTTTGCCGCCACCTGGTACGCCTGTTCCGAGGAAGGGCATGCGGCGGTCATTTCCTGTCCGACGTCAAGCAGCAACCATGCCTTCGAAGTGGAGGGACGCTCACGCTGCACCACCATTGGACGTCCCGCTCGGGCACTGGTCTTCCAATCGATGCGTTTCGCCTCGTCTCCCGGCTCATAGGCGTGGATATCCACGACATCGTCGGCGCCGAAGCGTTTGTTCGATGCGTGCGCGCCTTCGAGTATGCCGAGCGCCTTGCGTACCGTCGGCAGACTCAGCGTGGTTCCAAGCGTCTCGATTTTTCTGCGGATCGGATCGTCGGAACGGATCTGGTCGATCATGGAACGGGGACCGCCTGCACGATCGAATCCACCACCTGGTCGCTGGTGACGCCATCGGCAAGTGCTTCGAACGTCATCAGAATACGATGACGCAACACTTCGTGGGCGAACGCCTTCACATCCTCAGGAATGACGTAATCTCGTCCCTGCAGGAGCGCGTTGGCCTGTCCTATGCGCACCAGCGCGATGGACGCGCGCGGCGAGGCGCCCAGCCTGACGAGCGAGGAAAGTCCTTGGACGGGCTTGGTTCCAGCGCCACGGGAGGTGGCCGCGATATCGACCGCATACTGCATGATCGCATCGGACACGTGCACACGACGTGCCGCGGAACGCAGGAATTCGACGTCGCTGATGGAAACGGTGTCACCGGTGAGCGCGTGCTGGTCTACGGTATCGGAGCCGCGGCGGGTCAGCATGGCGAGCATGCGTTGCTCTTCCTGCGCTGTCGGATAGGTCAGTACGGCCTTCATCATGAAACGGTCCATCTGCGCCTCGGGAAGATTGAAGGTGCCCTCTTCCTCGATTGGATTCTGCGTTGCGATGACCATGAATGGTTTCGGCAGCGCGATGCGTTGGCCTCCGATGGTGGTCGCGCCCTCCGCCATGGCTTCAAGCATGGCGGACTGGGTTTTCGCGTTGGAACGATTGATTTCGTCGAGCAGCACGAAATTGGCGTGGATCGGGCCGATCTGCGTGGAGAATTTCTGCGTGGCGAAATCGAAGACCTGAGTGCCGACCAGGTCCGAAGGCATCAGATCGGGAGTGCATTGCACACGTTTGAACGAGCCGGACACCGAAGTGGCCAAGGTCTGCGCGGCAGTGGTTTTTGCCAGACCCGGGACGGATTCGATGAGGATATGACCGCCGGCCACCAAAGTGGTGATCAGCGATTCACGAAGATTGTCCTGTCCGACCAGGGTCTGCGCGAAACGTCCGCGAATCTGCGAACCGATGTTCCTGGCGCGTGCGATGTCTTCGGCCGACAGCGTGGTTGGTCTTGCGGCTGCGGGCATGGGGATGGGTGCCGGTGCTGGCGCCGGATTCTTTGGAGGGAATAAAGCCATGGTTGCTACTCTAACGGGTCAAGCTGACGGGAGGGTCCAATCCACCGGCTGTTCTCCTGCTTCGATTAGCGCCTGATTGGCGCGGGAGAACGGTTTCGAGCCGAAAAATCCGTAGCGGGCGGACATCGGACTTGGATGGGGGGATTTGATGATGAAAGCGTTGGTGAGCAGGGGCTCCAACGTCTGCGCCTTTCGTCCCCACAGAATCGCGACCAGAGGCTTGACGCTGCCGTCAGGCCGACGGCGATTGTTCAATGCGCTGATGGCCGCGTCGGTGACCACTTCCCAGCCTCGCCCCTGATGGCTTCCCGGCTTTCCCGGTTCGACGGTCAGACATCTGTTGAGCAGCATGACGCCCTGTTTGGTCCAGGGTGTCAGGTCGCCGTTGGCCGGCATGGGCACGCCCAGATCGTCGGTCAGCTCGGTGTAGATGTTCGCCAGACTGCGCGGAATGGGCTTGACGTCCGGTGCCACGCAGAAGCTCAGTCCCACCGGATGGCCCGGCGTGGGGTAGGGATCCTGGCCGACGATAAGCACTTTGATGTCGTCGAATGGAATGGTAAACGCGCGCAGAATGTTCCTGCTGGCCGGAAGGTACTTACGTCCCGCCGCGATTTCCGACCTCAGAAAGTCTCCCATGAGATGTATCTGGGGTTCGACATCGGCGAGGGCCTGGGCCCATCCGGGCTCCACAAGATCCTTCAATGGTTTGATATGAGTCATACTTTCCCACTGTACGACGTGCCCTGTGGATGTCCATGCCGATTCCATGCGGAAACGTGTCGAATACGCGCAAAATCGACGATGCTGATTGTGGGCTGACTGCACGGGCCGGTACACTGGGGCGGTAAGTGTGAGAAATGAGGTTGCAGAAAATGGCTAAGCAGGACAAGGAGACCTACGAATCCTACGCCAAGGATATGTTCGACAATCCTCCGGCGGGACCGATGGGCGTGCACCGTGGCGCACGTTCCATGGCGTCCAGGGCTCTGCCGTATGTGATTGTCGTGATTGTGGCTCTGCTCGCCGGCCTGCTGTTCTGGGGAGTCTATTCTGGTGAGATCAGCAACCTGAGAATGCCTTGGTCGGCCAAGGAGGACTCTTCATCGTCCGTCTCCACGGCGGATAAGGCGGATAAGAAGACGGACGACACGTCCAAAGACGCCAAGACGGAGAACAAGAAGTCCGAGGACGGCAAGAAGACCAGTACTTCGGATGGCCAGTCGAAGGACGCTTCGGACGCCAACCAGAACGCGGAACAGAATAACGATCAGAACAATGGCCAGGATGCGGCTTCTGAGCAGAGCGTGAATCTGGACACCGAGATCCGCGTGGTGAACGCCACCAGCATCACCGGTTACGCCAAGAGCAAGGCCGATGCCCTGACCCAGGCCGGATACACCAGCGTGACGCCCAGCAATCCGACCGGCAACGTTCCCAGCCAGACGGTTGTCTGGTATCAGAATGAGGCCGACAAGGCGACGGCGGAGAATGTCGCGCAGACGCTGGGAATCTCCAATGTCCAGCAGAGCAGCGGATTGGTCACGCCGATCGTTGTGGTGCTGTTGAACTGAAAAAACGCCGTCCGAACCGGTTTGGAACCTCGCCCGAACATAGGCGAGGTTCTTTTATTTTCTTGGAAATCCGGCGTTTTTCAAGTTGATTCGATGCGACTGGCATCTTGCTCACAGCGCAAAGAACGTCATCGGGTTTGGCACTCTCGACGTGGGAGTGCTAATCTGCGAATTAGCACTCGACGAGTGAGAGTGATAACTGGCGGCTGACGGCTGGTTCTGATTGTCGCTCCGAAGGTGGAAATAATACCGTGTAGCCATATGTGGAGGAACAATGGCAAAGATGATTGCATATGACGACGAAGCTCGTCAGGGAATGCTCGCGGGTCTCGACAAGCTCGCTGACACCGTCAAGGTCACCCTTGGTCCGAAGGGCCGCAATGTGGTGCTTGACAAGACCTACGGCGCTCCGACCATCACCAACGATGGCGTTTCCATCGCAAAGGAAATCGATCTGGACGATCCGTATGAGCGTATCGGCGCCGAACTGGTCAAGGAAGTCGCCAAGAAGACCGATGACGTCGCAGGCGACGGCACCACCACCGCAACCGTGCTGGCCCAGTCTCTGGTGCATGAGGGTCTGAAGAACGTCACCGCCGGTTCCAACCCGATCGCGCTGCGTCGTGGCATCGAGAAGGCCGCCGACGCCATCGTCAAGGAACTCGTCGCAGCGGCCAAGGACGTTGAGACCAAGGACCAGATTGCTGCCACCGCAACGATCTCCGCCGCTGATCCGGAAGTCGGCGAGAAGATCGCCGAAGCTCTGGACAAGGTCGGCCAGGATGGCGTCGTGACCGTCGAGGACAACAACCGCTTCGGTCTTGACCTTGACTTCACCGAGGGCATGCGCTTCGACAAGGGCTACATCGCTCCGTACTTCGTGACCAACGCCGAGGACCAGACCGCCGTTCTCGAGGATCCGTACATCCTCCTGACCTCCGGCAAGCTGAGCTCCCAGCAGGATGTCGTCCACATCGCCGAGTTGGTTATGAAGACCGGCAAGCCGCTGCTGATCATCGCTGAGGACGTTGACGGCGAGGCTCTGCCGACCCTGATTCTGAACAACATCCGCGGCACCTTCAAGTCCTGCGCCGTCAAGGCTCCGGGCTTCGGCGACCGCCGTAAGGCCATGCTGCAGGATATGGCCATCCTGACCGGTGCCCAGGTGGTGTCCGATGAGCTGGGCCTGAAGCTCGACTCCGTCGACATGTCCGTGCTTGGCACCGCCAAGAAGGTCATCGTCTCCAAGGATGAGACCACCATCGTGTCCGGTGGCGGCTCCAAGGAGGACGTGGCCGCTCGCGTCGCTCAGATCCGTGGCGAGATCGCCAACACCGATTCCGATTACGATCGCGAGAAGCTGCAGGAGCGCCTGGCCAAGCTGGCCGGCGGTGTCGCCGTCATCAAGGTCGGCGCTGCCACCGAAGTCGAGGCCAAGGAACGCAAGCACCGCATCGAGGATGCCGTGCGCAACGCCAAGGCCGCTATCGAGGAAGGTCTGCTGCCGGGCGGCGGTGTCGCCCTGATCCAGGCTGCCGCCAAGGCCAAGGACGACGTCAAGCTCGAAGGCGACGAGGCCACCGGTGCCGCGATCGTGTTCCGTGCCGTCGAAGCCCCGATCAAGCAGATCGCCGAAAACGCTGGCCTGTCCGGCGACGTGGTGATCGACAAGGTCCGCTCCCTGCCTGACGGCCAGGGCCTGAACGCGGCCACCAACGAGTACGAGGACCTGCTGGCCGCAGGCGTCACCGACCCGGTCAAGGTGACTCGTTCCGCTCTGCAGAACGCAGCTTCCATCGCTGGACTGTTCCTGACCACCGAAGCCGTGGTGGCCAACAAGCCGGAACCGCCGGCAGCCGCTCCGGCAGCTGGCGCCGACATGGGCTACTGATCGAAAGACCGGAAGCTTCCATAGGCTCAAATAGCTGATATGAGGCCCGCTTCCCGATGGGGAGCGGGCCTTTGCTTATCTGGAAGGCGCCTTACGCGCGCTTTCTACTGCGCGAACAAACGCGACGCCTGCATTTCGGTCTCCGAATACAACGTGGAGGCCTGCATCAATGCGCGCTGGATTGATTCAAGCGACTGCTCCATCTGCTGCTGCGCGGCACGCCACTGTTCGGCGACCGCTGTGAACTGCGTCGCAGCCCCGCCGCGCCAAACGCTCTGCAGATTGTTGAGATTGCCGTACATGCCCTGCACGGCCTGTCGGATGGATTGGATGGAGGCGTTGACGGCGGCGCTCGAGGACTGAATCTGCTCGCTGTCGACTTGATACTGTGGCATGTGCCGGTCCTTTCAATGATGATTGGTGTGTTTCTCCATGCGATCGCGGTTGGCGCAACCGGACGGTACAGTGGATGCTATGTCATCAGTGAGCGTGTGCAACGAAAAAAACGGAGCTGTGGTCGGAGAACATATGCATTTGGGTTCCGTCGGCGTGTCGCGAAACGGCGGCAGAACGGCAAAAGGTTGGAATATCGCGATTTGCATGCTGCTGGCGAGCGTGCTGGGTTTGTGTTTGATGCTGTGGATAACTCCGCCGGTCCATGCGGATGACAGTGCCGGATTGGGCATTACAGCCACGGACGACATCACCGACACGCAGAATCTGCTCGGTTCGAATGTCTCGGAGATCACGGACGCCATCAACCAGACGAAAAAGGAGACCGGCGTCACCGTCCGTTTGGTGTATCTGGACAGTTTCAACGCCAAGGGCAAGCCGGATAAATGGGTGAGCGCGCTGCTGGAATCGTTGAACCCGAAACCGAATACCGTGATGTTGGCGGTTGCCTCGAATGACGGCAATCTGGTGGTGGCCGTGTCTTCGAACTCGGAGGAATGGCTGAAGAAGAAGTCGACCGTCGACGCGCTGTCCGATGCCGCGCAAAAACCGTTGATGGAAAGCGATCCGGACTGGGCGAAGTCCGCGACCGACATGATGAATCAGATTTCGGTGCAGAAAAAGACCTCGACTTCGTCGCGGACCATATGGATTGGCGTGGGAGGATTCGCTGGCGCGCTGCTGCTTCTGGTGGTGATTCTGGTGGTGTTCCATATCCTGCGCAAGAAGGGCGTGATCGGGCATCGGCGTAAGGGCCGCCATAGCGGCCGTCATGGTGCGGTCGCCGAACGTATCCAACCGGTCAAAGAGTGGGGCGCCGAATCGGAAAACGAGGATTATGTCAATCCGGATACCGCTTCAACGCAAGATTCAGAATCCGTTCAGGAAACATCCAGTGAAGGGAGCGATGCTTAAGCCATGAGCAAGCCTATTGAAGCATCCATTGTCGTTGTCGATGACGAGCCGTCCATCCGAGAGCTGCTGGTGGCATCCCTGCATTTCGCCGGTTTCGAAGTGAACACGGCCGCTTCGGGATCCGAAGCCATCGAGGTCATCGAAAGGCTGCAGCCGGATCTGATCGTGCTTGATGTGATGCTTCCGGACATCGATGGGTTCACGGTGACCCGACGCATCAGGCAGGAAGGCATTACCACGCCGGTGCTGTACCTGACCGCTCGCGATGACACCCAAGACAAGGTCATGGGGCTTACCGTGGGAGGCGACGACTATGTGACCAAGCCGTTCAGCCTCGAAGAGGTCGTGGCCCGAATCCGCGCCATCCTGCGTCGCACCCAGCAGCAGGTGGAGGACGATCCGATCATCCGTGTGGGCGATCTCGAAATCAACGAGGACTCGCACGACGTGTCCCGAGCCGGACAGTCAATCGACCTGAGCCCCACCGAATACAAACTTCTTCGCTACCTCATGGACAATGAAGGCCGCGTGCTGTCCAAGGCGCAGATTCTCGATCACGTGTGGCAATACGATTGGGGCGGGGACGCGGCCATCGTCGAATCGTACATCTCCTATCTTCGCAAGAAGGTCGATGGCATCGTCATCGAGGATGAGAACGGCGACAAGCACAAGGTAACGCCGCTGATCGAAACCAAGCGCGGCATTGGCTATATGATTCGCGCTCCCAAGAACTAGATTCAGCCATGAGCAAGAATCCCAATTCGCCGTCCACGGGCCACGCCTCCAATCCTTCGGCCATTCCGGACCCCATGCAGCCTCCCCGGTCGCTGCCGAAGCAGAACAAGGTATGGAGCCGTTTCACCCGCAGGATTCAAGCGATTCCGCTGAGCACGAAACTGGTCACCTGCATCATCGTGCTGCTGACCATCGGCACCATCGGCATCTCCTTTTCCATACGTACGTTGGTGGGCAATTATCTGCTGCAGAAGACCGATACGCAGCTGATCAACCAAGCCCAGCTGATTTTCAACAGCATGGACTCGCTCAGCAGCGACACCGGCGATGACGGGCGCAGTCTCATGAACACGTATTACGTGGAGGTGCGCGACAGCGAATACAAAAGCACGGGTGCCGGATCGGTGCCCATGCTCCGTGACGGAGTGGTTTCGGAACCAAGCCTGCCGGCCGACGGCAGCATCGACGGCGTCACTCTTGGACAGCCATTCACGACACGTGCGGTGGTGCACATCACCACAAGCCGCACCCCGGATCATTCCATCATGCAGGCTGCGCAGTCGCCATGGCGTGTTGTCGCGTTGCCTTGGAACGAGAAGACACGTACCGGGCAAGTCAAGGACAGTGGCGTCGTGTTCATCGGCCTGTCGCTGAGCGATCAGATCGACACGGCCAACACATTGACGCGATTCTGCGCGATGGTGGGCATCGCGGTGGTGCTGATCGGCGCGATACTCGGCACCATTCTGGTGCAAAGCACGCTCGCGCCCTTGAAGCGGATTGAAAAAACCGCCGCGAAAATCGCCGCGGGAGATCTCAGCCAACGTGTGCCAGACCTGCCGGAAAGCACGGAGGTCGGCTCTCTGTCCATGTCGCTGAACACCATGCTGACACGCATCGAGGAGAGCTTCCACGCGCAGGAAGAGACCACCGAAAAAATGAAGCGGTTCGTCTCGGACGCCAGTCACGAATTGCGTACGCCGCTCGCCGCCATTCACGGGTACGCCGAGCTGTACAAAATGCAGCGCGACATGCCTGGGGCTTTGGAGAGGGCTGACGAATCCATCGAACATATCGAGGCATCCAGCGCGCGTATGACGGTTCTGGTGGAGGACCTGCTGTCTTTGGCTCGTTTGGACGAAGGACGTGGCATCGACATCACGCAGCAGGTGAAACTGACCTCCGTGGTGCGCGACGCAGCCGATGACCTGCATGCGCTCGACCCCGACCGCGGCATTTCCTGCGGACAGGTCGTGCTCCAACCAGGTACCGATATGGACCATCCCGCCCAATTCGCCTTCCAAAATGGCCAGATGCCCCAGATTGAGTTGAAGGGTGATGCTTCGAGACTGCGTCAAGTGGTCACCAACATCGTGGGCAATATCCACCGGTATACGCCGGCGGACTCGCCTGTGGAGATTTCTATGGGTGTGCTCCCCGCGTCGATCAGTCCCGAATCCCTATCCCGTATGCCGTCCAACGAGCAGTCGCTTCGCCATCTGATCGAAGCCATCGAAGTGGGGCAGTCCATGCAAGTGGGTATGAACTACGCGATTGTGCGATTCAGCGACCACGGTCCCGGCGTGCCGCCGGAGGCGCGGTCGAAGATCTTCGAACGTTTCTACACCGCCGACCCGTCGCGTGCGCGTCAGAAGGGCGGTACGGGACTCGGCATGGCAATCGCGCAATCCGTGGTCAAGGCGCATCATGGATTCATCTGCGCATCCGGCAGCGAAGGAACGGGACTGACCCTGACGGTGGTGCTGCCGATCGCCCCGGTCGAACCCAAGCCGCAGCCGATTACGGTGAGCGAGAATCGAAAAAACGAAAAAAAGAATCGCAAATCAAAGAAATAACGCTCTTTTCCGTCGGGAAAGCAGACGCTATCGGCGCGGAAGGATGGGTGCGGCCCACCTCTTGCGCTAAACTGTATCTTTGGTTTGAAAATGGGCGAATGGTTTTACCTATTCGCGTGAAGGTATCTGATCAGCAAAATGTGAGGTGACAATGCCGAGCGGACGTGTTCGTTGGTTTGATGCGAACAAAGGCTATGGTTTCATTCAGACGGGTGAGAGCACGGATGATGTGTTCCTGCCCGCTGCCGCCCTTCCCGAGGGCGTGAAGACGCTGCGTAAGGGCGCCAAGGTCGAGTATTCCGTCATTGATGGTCGTCGTGGGCCGCAGGCGATGGGAGTGACGTTGGTTGCCTCGGCCCCGTCGCTGGTTAAAGCCACCCGTCCGAAGCCGGACGATATGGCCGCCATCGTGGAGGATCTGATCAAGCTGCTTGACTCCGCGGGCAATCAGCTTCGTCGACATCGCTATCCTTCACCGGCTGAAAGCAAGAAGCTCGCCACGCTTCTGCGCGCGGTCGCCGACAATTTCGACGTACAGGAATAGAGTTTCATGTCCGATACCACAATGGATCCCAAGGCAATCGCCCAAACGGTCGCTGTCACAGTGTCCGACGAGGACGGTCAGGTCGGCGACTTCGTGGAAGCCATCGACCTGGGAGGCAACATCACCGATTTCCGCTTCGAATCCCGAGTACGCGGCTACGAAGGCTGGCAATGGTCGGTCACGTTATACCATGATGTCGAACTGGACCATTGGACGGTCAACGAATCATCCCTGGTCCCGACCGACAAGGCCCTGCGTCCGCCAAAATGGATTCCTTGGAAGGACCGTCTCGAGCCGGGCGATTTGGCGGTGACCGATTCAATCGGCACCGATCCCGATGACCCCCGCATGGAAGAGGGCTTCCGCAAGACGCAGGATGCCGAGACATCGGACGATACGGACGACAAACCGTCAGTCGCGGATGAAACCGTACAGGAACCGGCGATGGATGGAAACGCTTCGGATGAGTCTGAGAAGACGGACGTTTCGGAGGATTCCGAACAGCCTGTGACGTCCGAAGAGGATGTCGAAGAGGCGGTCGAGGAATTCGACCTGTCCCGCAGGCACGTGTTGACTCCGCTTGGCCGGTCGCAGACCGCGAAACGTTGGTACGAAGGCCCACATGGGCCAAAATCGCTATCCACCAAGACGGCCGACGGCAATCCTTGCTCCACATGCGGATTCTTCATTCCGCTGAAGGGTGAGTTGAACCTGCTGTTCGGCGTGTGCGCCAACAAGTGGAGCCCGGATGACGGCAGGGTCGTGTCCATCGATCATGGCTGCGGAGAGCATTCCGAAATCGATCCGCCGGAGCCGTCGCATCTGTGGGTGCAGTCGAAGCCGGCGTTCGACGACATGCATATCGATATCATCGCCCAGGCGCCGCGTGACGAGCGGGGCTCCGTGGAGCTGATCGAACAGCTTTCGTCCGATGACGACCATAATCCGAATGAGGATGAGGAAGGTTCGGACGCGGACATCGAAGCCAACACCATCGACGACGACGCCAGCCAAGAGGATGTGCTTGAGCATGTGGCCTCCGACGATGCGCCTGAAGTAGAGACCACCGTCACCGTGGTCGACGAGAATAAGCCGGAAACGTCGGACGATACCGAATCGGCTGATACGGCTGAGCCGACTGAATCGGACGAGCCAGTCGAACAGGCTGAACAGGTTGATTCCGCCGATTCCGTCAATTCCGCCGAGTCGGTCGAGCCGGTTGAACAGATGGATGAGACGGTAGTTGAGCCGACTGCTGAAACCACCGGGCAAACGGAAAACAAATCGATGGAAGACGAATCGGCGGAAACCGAGTCAACAGAAGCCGAATCGGCGGAAACCGAACCGGCGGCGGCTGAAACAACGGAAAGCGAAATGACGGAAGCTGATTCGTCGGCCCAAGCCGAATCCGACGAATAATCGTCATCGTATATGAGAGGGCCACGTACCTGAATGTGTACGTGGCCCTCTCATATCTTGTTTTCTTTTTTATGCGGTCAGTGCACGACGGTGACGGTGCAGTCTGCGAAGTTGATGATTTGCTTGGAAACCGATCCAAGGAAATGCGCGTCCAGACCGGACAAGCCGCGCGAACCGACCACTAGATGACGTGCGTAGCGGGAAGCCGCGATAAGCCCCTTCGAGGCGGGAATATGGAAAGCGTGCGATTCGATTTGGAAATCGTCGGGAATGTTCGCTGATGAAACCTGAACCGAATCGAGCAATTCATCAAGCATGCGTTCCGCCTGCGCCTGGCCGACGGAGATGGGAGCGACGGCGTTCTCATACCCTTTGACCACGCCCAAATCTTTCAGCTGCCAGCAGAACATGACCTGCAGGGGAGCGTGATGCAGGGCCGCGAAATCGATGGCGAAACGCAAAGCGTGTTTGGAGGTCTCCGAACCATCAACGCCTACAACCACCGGACGCTGGTTCCGAGGCAGGGGAGAACCCGGCATCGTGTAGGAGACCGTTTCCTCGGTCGGCGTAAGCGCATTGGCGATGGCGTCCTGCACGGATGCCTCTTCATCATCGAGGATACGCACCACGGTGACGGGCACCTTCGCCTCCTCTGCAAGAGAAGCGGAAAGCGATCCCAGAAACCATCGTGCCACGCGTCCAAGCGAACGACGTCCGACGACGATCTGTTGGGCGTCCTTGCCGATTTCCAGAAGCGCTGCCGTTCCGGTGGCTTTGACGGAGGTGAGTTTGACGCGGTTCTCGTCAATCGTCATGCCTTGCGAGGCCTGGGCCACCCATTCGCGCAGCCGACGGGCGATATCATGACGCATCTGCGCCCATTGCTCCTCATCTTCCGGCTGGGATCCCATATCCCATGAATGGGTCCATGCGTAGACCGCATTCACCTGCTGTCCGGTCAGCGATGCTTCGCCAAGAGCCCAACGCAGGGCTGCGAAGGATTCATCGGACCCGTCGACGCCGACGACGATGTCGCCTCGGCGGGAATCCATCACATCATTCGATTGCAGGATGGTGTCGCTCATTTGGTGGCCTCCTTGGTCGTTGCCATAAGTCAAGCATATCCGTTCCTTTGCGTCCATAGCGCAATTTACGCGCCGGCGGAATAAACGTCACCGCGAATCGGTAGAGTGTTGAAGGACTAACAAGAGTGGAAGGACAAGCATGTTCGAACGGTTTACCGACCGTGCGCGACGCGTGATTGTGTTGGCGCAGGAAGAAGCTCGGACCCTCCAGCACAACTACATCGGCACCGAGCATCTGCTGCTGGGCCTGATTCGTGAGGGTGAAGGCGTTGCCGCCAAGGCATTGGCCTCGAAGGGCGTGACCTTGGACGACACCCGCAAGCAGGTCGAAGAGATGATCGGCAAGGGAAATGCGTCGCCGAACGGCCACATTCCCTTCACCCCGCATGCCAGGCAGGTGTTGGAGCTGTCGCTACGTGAGGCGTTGCAGCTGGGGCACAGCTATATCGGCACCGAGCATATCCTGCTCGGTCTGATTCATGAGGGCGAAGGCGTCGGCACACAGGTGCTGATCAAGATGGATGTCAACCTTGGCGAACTGCGTAGCGCCACCATCGATCTGATCCGAGGCAATTCCAGCGACGGCAAGAACGATGGCAAGGGCGAACTCGCCAATGCCGGTGGCGTGCAGGACCGTCGCAATCAGACCGGTTCCGCGATTCTCGACCAGTTCGGCCGCAACCTTACGGCCGAGGCTGCCGCTGGGAAGCTCGATCCGGTGATCGGACGATCCAACGAGATCGAGCGTGTGATGGTGGTGTTGAGCCGCCGCACCAAGAACAACCCGGTGCTGATCGGCGAGCCTGGCGTAGGCAAGACCGCGGTGGTCGAAGGACTCGCGCAGAAGATCAACGCCGGTGATGTGCCGGAAACGCTGAAAGGCAAGCAGGTCTACTCCTTGGACCTCGGTTCCATGGTTGCTGGTTCCCGCTACCGTGGCGATTTCGAGGAACGCCTGAAGAAGGTTTTGAAGGAGATCAAGACCCGCGGCGACATCGTGCTGTTCATCGATGAGATTCACACCATCGTGGGCGCAGGCTCCGCGGATGGCGCCTTGGGCGCTTCCGATATGTTGAAGCCGATGCTGGCCCGTGGCGAACTGCAGACCATCGGCGCGACCACCACCGACGAGTACCGCAAGTACATCGAGAAGGATGCCGCGCTGGAACGTCGTTTCCAGCCGATCCAGGTGCACGAGCCGACCATCGCCGAGACCATTGAGATTCTGAAGGGCTTGCGTGAGCGTTACGAGAACCACCATCATGTGACGATCACCGATGGCGCGCTGCAGGCCGCGGCGGAACTTTCCAGCCGCTACATTCAGGACCGCCACCTGCCCGACAAGGCCATCGATCTGATCGATGAGGCCGGCGCCCGACTGCGTATCCGCAGGCTCACCGCTCCGCCGGAGCTCAAGGAATTGGACGCCAAGGCTGCCAAGCTGGCCGAGGAGAAGGACCAGGCCATCAAGGACCAGGACTTTGAGAAGGCCGCCGAGCTGCGTGACAAGCAGGAGAAGATCGAGTCCGAGCGCAAGGAGAAGGAATCCGCTTGGCGTGAGGGCGAGTCCGATGTGAAGATGGTGGTGGATGAGGACGTCATCGCTGAGGTGATTTCCCAGACCACCGGCATTCCGGTGTTCAAGCTCACCCAGGCCGAGTCCAAGAAGCTCATGGGCATGGAGAGCGAACTGCACAAGCGCATCATCGGTCAGGATGAGGCTGTGTCCGCATTGAGCCGTTCCATCCGTCGCGCACGCGTCGGATTGAAGGATCCGAAGCGTCCGGCTGGTTCGTTCATCTTCGCTGGCCCGACCGGCGTTGGTAAGACCGAGCTGGCCAAGGCCCTCGCCGAATTCCTGTTCGACGATGAGGATGCGCTGATCCGCGTGGACATGTCGGAATTCTCCGAAAAGTACGCCGCGTCGCGCCTGTTCGGTGCGCCTCCGGGATACGTCGGCTACGAAGAAGGCGGCGAACTTACCGAAAAGGTGCGTCGCAAGCCGTTCTCCGTGGTGTTGTTCGACGAAATCGAAAAAGCCCATCCGGACATTTTCAACACGCTGTTGCAGGTGCTGGACGATGGCCATCTGACCGATGGCCAGGGACGCAAGGTGGACTTCAAGAACACCATCATCATCCTGACCACCAACCTCGGCACTCGTGACATCGCCAAGGCCGCCAACACCGGTTTCAATCTGGGCACGAACACCGAATCGAGCTACCAGCGCATGAAGGAACAGGTCTCCGCCGAACTCAAGCAGCAGTTCCGTCCGGAGTTCCTGAACCGTCTGGATGACATCATCGTGTTCAAGCAGCTCACCGAACCGCAGGTGCGCCAGATCGTCGACTTGGATGTCAAGCAGCTCAACGACCGTCTGTTCGACCGTCACATGTCGCTCGAACTGACCGACGCGGCCAAGGATCTGCTCGCACAGAAGGGCTTCGACCCGCTGCTGGGCGCCCGTCCGCTGCGTCGCGTGATCCAGCGCGACATCGAGGACGCCATTTCGGAGAAGATCCTGATGGGCGACCTCGAAGATGGCCAGCGCGTGAAGGTGGACGCCGAAGGCGAAGGCATTCTGGGTGAGTTCACGTTCACCGGCGAGGCCTTCGAAGAGCCGAACCAGAAGGATAATCCGGCGGAGGCGACCGAAACGGCCGCTGAAACCGATGCCGCCACTGAACCGACGGCATCGACGGAACCGGCTGATTCCGCGCAGTCGCAGAACTGATTTCCAACGTTGCCGGGGTAAGAACCCCGGCAACGCGTATGCAAAAAGACCGGTGGGTTTCATGATGGAATGTCATGAAACCCACCGGTCTTTTTACATATGCCTATTCGTCCAGCTATTCGTTCAGCTGGACGGTTGTGGTTCCGCCCGCTTCCAAGCGGAACCACAACCGTATCGCTCTATGGGAGCGTCATTACTTGATGGCGTTCAGCCACTGTTCCTTGGTGGCCTTCTCCGCCTCAAGCTTGGCCTTCTTCTTCGGATCGGACTCAGCGGCGATCTGGGCGTTAAGTTCGGCGAGCTGTGCGTTGAGCTGCTCCTCGAAGGAGGACTTACGGGCGTCGGCTTCCGGATCAGACTGCTTCCAGGCGGCATCCTCAACAGCCTTGATCTGCTTGTCGACAGCATCAAGACGGCTTTCGATGCGGTGCATGTCATCGCGCGGAACGTAGCCGATCTGGTCCCATTCCTCCTGAATGGCGGCCAATGCCTGGCGAGCCTGCTTGGCGGCCTTCTCATCCTTGACCGGCACCAAAGCCTCAGCCTTGGTCAGCAGTTCTTCCTTCTTGGCGAGATTTTCCTTTTCGGACGAGCTAATCTGCTCGCGATCGGCCTGACGGGCGTTGAAGAACGTGTCCGCCGCAGCACGGAAACGTGCCCACAGCGCGTCATCATCACGACGGCCCGCACGACCGGCCTTCTTCCAACGATCCATCAGCTCGTTGAACTTGCGGGAGGTTTCCACCCAAGCGGTGGAATCCTTGATCTCCTCGGCTTCGGCGATGATGGCCTCCTTCGCGGCCTTGGCGTTGCTGCGCTCCTCATCGCGGCCCTGGGCCCACTTGCGGCGGGCGCTGTTGAACGTAGTGCGGGCGGAGGAGAAACGGGACCACAGGGCGTCGGCGTCGGCCTTGTCGAGACGGACGCTATTGTGCTGGTGATCCTGCCACTGCTGGAACAGCGAACGGAACTTGTCCGCGGTGGAACGCCAGTTGGTGTTGTCGCCCAGGGAATTGGCCAGAGCTTCGGCCTTCTCCACAATCGCGGTACGTTCGGCCAGCGCCTTGGCGACGGCGGCCTTGTGGGCCTCGCTCAGCTCGGCCTTCTTGGCCGCTCCGGCCTCCTTCAGTGCTTCGAACTGGGACTTGAGCGCCTCAATATCTCCGACGACGGCCGGCTGCTCGATTTCGGCGGAAAGCGTCTTGATGGACTCGTCGATCTCACGGTTCTTCACATTGCTGGACTTGAGCCTGTTGGCGAACAGGTCGAGCTTTGCCTTCAGATCGAGATAGCGACGGGCATACAGTGCCAGGGCCTCTTCCTTGGAAGCGTCCGGAAACTGTCCGATCTCGCGTTCTCCCTCGCCTTCCTTCACGAACACGGTGCCGTCATCGGCGACACGGCCGAACGCTTCGGTGGCCTTGATATCGGCTTCGGAGAATCCGGTGGAGGTTGCAGGACGCTGCGGAGCCTTCTTGGCGAAGGCCGCGGGGCTCGGCGCATGCGGCTTCATGGCCGCTGGGCTCGGGACGGCCGGTTTGCTGGCCTGGGTTGCGGGCGTCGCTGCCTGCTCGTTGGTTTCAGTGGTGTTCTCGGACGCGGTGACATTCTCGTCGGCCATGGCCAGCTCCTTACGTAAGCTTCATGTAGTGCAGAGGTGACGGTCCGTGACGTGCGCTTCCACACCTTGAAAAACGCGCGGCATTTTCCGTAACCTCATTTATTATAGAGAACCGTGGCTAAAGGTGCATCTATTTCAGGATTTCCAGAGTGGCTCCCCTCTGAACGTGTTGTGGAGCAGCGTGTCATCGACACGCTCCGTAATGTATTCGAGCTCAATGGCTTCATAGGCATTGAAACCCGTGCTGTTGAGCAGGGTTCCAGCCTGCTCAAGAAAGGCGAGACCAGCAAGGAGATTTACCTGCTGAGCCGTCTTCAGGAAGTCGGACACGAGTCCGACACTCCGATTGAGGATCGTCTTGGTCTGCACTTCGATCTGACCGTTCCGCTGAGCCGTTATGTCGTCGAACATTCCGGCGATCTGGCGTTCCCGTTCAAACGTTGGCAGATTCAGAAGGTCTGGCGTGGCGAACGCCCGCAGGAAGGACGTTTCCGCGAGTTCGTGCAGGCCGACATCGACGTGATCGGCAATGGCGATCTGCCCGACCATTACGAGGTCGAATTGCCGTTGGTCATGGTGTCCGCATTGGAACGTCTGCGCGAGTTCGGTCTGCCGAAGGCCACCGTGCATGCGAACAACCGCAAACTCTCCGAAGGCTTCTACCGTGGTTTGGGACTTACGGATATCGAAGGCGTGCTGCGTGAGATCGACAAGCTCGACAAGATCGGCGCCGATGAGGTGGCCAAGCTGCTCGTCGAAGGCTGCGGCGCCGACGAAGCCCAGGCCCGTGCCTGCCTCGAACTGGCCGAGCTGACCGCCGCCGACGGCAAGGAACTGTCCGACAAGTTCGACGCATTGTGCGCCAAGCATGACATCGCGTCTGATTCCGACGCCTACGTGTTGGCACGCCAGGGACTTGACACGCTGGCGATGATCGTCGACGAGGCCGCGCGCATCCGTCCGGGCTCCGTGATCGCCGATCTGAAAATCGCCCGTGGTCTTGATTACTACACCGGTTCCGTGTATGAGACGTTCCTCGACGGCGCCGCCGCTTTGGGCTCCATCTGCTCCGGCGGCCGTTACGACAACCTCGCATCGCAGGGCAACAAGAAGTACCCGGGCGTGGGCCTGTCCATCGGCCTGTCCCGCCTGGTCTCCTACATGCTGCACACCGCGGGCGCGCACGCCAACCGTGTGTCTCCGGCATCCGTGCTCGTGGCGGTATGGAACGAAGCCGACCGCTCCGCGTCCAACCTGATCGCCAACCAGCTGCGCTCCCGTGGCATCGCGGCGGACGTGGCGCCGACCGCGGCCAAGCTCGGCAAGCAGATCAAATATGCAGACAAGCTCGGCATCCCGTACGTCTGGTTCCCGGCCGACGCTTCCGAAGAGGGCGCCCAGGACGAAGTCAAGAACATCATCACAGGAGACCAGCGGCCGGCTGACGCACAGTCGTGGGAGCCGGATACTGTGTATGCCCAGCAAACCGTTACCGTTGAAGCCTGAAATCGCAAGACTTCGCAACATACAAGAGGATAAGGAATAGGGGAAGCATGAGCCAGACGGCTTACAGAACACATCATGCAACCGAAGTGACCGAACAGCTCGTCGGTCAGAAGGTGACGCTCGCCGGTTGGGTCGATCGTCGCCGCGACCACGGTGGCGTGGCCTTCATCGATCTTCGCGACAACACCGGTCTGGTGCAGGTCGTCATCTATGACGAGGAGATGGCCCGTCCGCTGCGCTCCGAATTCGTGATCCAGGTCGTCGGCGAGGTTCGTCTGCGTCCGGACGGCAACGAGAACGAGCATCTGGCCACCGGCAAGATCGAAGTCGTGGCCGAAAGCATCGAAGTGCTGGCCAAGTCCGATGCTCTGCCGTTCCAGGTCTCCACCGCTCTTGAGAACGAGTCCGAGAACAAGCTGCCGGGCGAGGACGTGCGTTTGAAGTACCGTTACCTCGACCTGCGTCGTCCGTCCATGCAGCGCAATCTGAAGCTGCGCGCCCAGATGTCGAAGGCCGCCCGCCATGCGCTGGAGGAAATGGGCTTCGAGGAGATCGAAACCCCGACCATGATCAAGTCCACGCCGGAAGGCGCCCGTGACTTCGTCGTGCCGGCCCGTCTGGTGCCGGGTTCCTGGTACGCTCTGCCGCAGTCCCCGCAGCTGCTCAAGCAGCTGCTCATGGTCTCCGGCGTCGAGCGTTACTACCAGCTGGCCCGCTGCTATCGTGACGAGGACTTCCGCGCCGACCGCCAGCCGGAATTCACCCAGCTCGACATGGAGATGGCCTTCGTGGACCAGGAGGACGTGATGGCCATGGCCGAAAAGGTCATCGCCGCCATCTGGAAGTCCGCCGGCTACGACATCAAGCTGCCGATCCAGCGCATCACCTGGCAGGACGCCATGGACAAGTACGGTTCCGACAAGCCGGATCTGCGTTTCGGCAATCCGCTGATCGAACTGACCGATTACTTCAAGAACACGCCGTTCCGCGTGTTCCAGGCCCCATACGTCGGCGCGGTGCTCTTCAAGGGTGGCGCGGCCACGCCTCGCCGTCAGTTCGACGCATGGCAGGATTGGGCCAAGCAGCGTGGCGCCAAGGGCCTCGCCTATGTGGTGTTCGCCGAGAACGGCGAACTCAAGGGCCCCGTCGCCAAGAACCTGTCCGAAGAGGAACGCAACGGTCTGAAGGAAGCCGTCGGCGCCGAAGACGGCGACGCCGTGTTCTTCGCAGCCGGTCGCCGCACCTCCTCCCAGGAACTGCTGGGCGCCGTGCGTGTCGAGCTTGCCCGCCGCGCGGGCCTGCTCAAGCCCGACGATTTCGCCTTCACTTGGGTTGTGGACTTCCCGCTGTTCAAGCCGACCGATGACCCGGACGACGACGATGTGGCAGTCGGCCACTCCAAGTGGACCTCCATGCATCACCCGTTCACCATGCCGTCCAAGGATTGGATCGACAAGTTCGACAAGGATCCGGAACACGCCATGTCCGATTCCTACGACATCGTGTGCAACGGCAACGAAATGGGCGGCGGCTCCGTGCGTATCCACCGCGACGACATTCAGGACCGTGTGCTCGACGTGCTTGGCATCACGCCGGAAGAGGCCGCAGACAAGTTCGGCTTCCTGCTTGAGGCATTCAAGTACGGCGCTCCGCCTCACGCCGGCATCGCTCTCGGCTGGGATCGTACCGCCGCAATTCTGGCTGGCGCCGACTCCATCCGCGACGTCATCGCCTTCCCGAAGGCTGGCGGCGGCCGCGATCCGCTGACCGGCGCTCCGGCTCCGATCTCCGCTGAGCAGCGCGCCGAGACCGGTGTCGATTACGATCCGGATGAGGACGAGGACTGATACGGTTTCGCCCATAGATGAATGAAAAATGTCCGAACATCAATGATGCTCGGACATTTTTTATTATTCGCGTTGTCTATTTTCCGTCGCTGTCATTACAGTGGAGCGTGTTTGATTATCCGGCAACCAGAAAGGGTTGAAGCGCGGTATGAAATCGAAAACACAGGACAAGAAGCGACTGAACGCGGTCGGCATGCGCATATGCGCGCTGTTCGCCGTGCTCGCCGTGGTCTTTGCGGCATTCATGACGACCGTTCCGCATGCGCTCGCCTCCGAAACCGGCAATCCGGCCTCGGTCAAGGGCAAGACATATAAAATCGGCACCGACACCACGTTCGCACCGTTCGAATACCGTGAGAACGGCAAGATGACCGGCATCGACATGGAGCTAATCCGAGGCATCGCCAAGGAAGAGGGCTTTAAGGTCGAGATACAGTCGCTGGGATTCAACGCCGCGTTGCAGGCCCTAAGCTCCAACCAGGTGGACGTCGTCATAGCCGGCATGTCCATCACTGACGAGCGTAAAGCCTCCTATGATTTCTCGAATCCGTATTTCCAATCCGGCATCCAGATGGCCGTCGCGGCCAACAACGACGACGTCACCGGCTATAAGGACCTCAAAGGCCGGACGGTTGTGGCGAAAACCGGCTCGGAGGGCGAATCGTACGCCAAACAGCATGCCGACAAGTACGGTTACAAGGTGACTTCCGTCGACCAATCCTCAACCATGTACGAGATGGTCAAATCCGGCAATGCCGTCGCGGTGTTCGACGATTATCCGGTACTGGCATATGGCGTATCGCAGAACAACGGTCTGAAAATCGTGACTCCGAAGGTGCCGCACGGCGAATACGGCATGGCCGTGAACAAAGGCATGAACGCAGATTTGCTGGCCGCCATCAACGATGGATTGAACAAGATGATCGCTTCGGGAGAATACGAGCGAATCGTCGCACAATATCTTGGCAAGCAAGGCGCGAAAGAGCAGGCCAAATCGATTTCCGGCATGATCACCGACAATGGCGACGACAGCGCCGAACAACAGAAGGTCGGTTTCCTCGGACTGGTCAAACAGTCGATGCCGGCATTGCTGACGGGCTTGAGGAACACGCTGCTGATCACGCTGCTTTCCTTCGCGATCGCATTGGTGCTCGGCGTCGCGTTCGGCCTGATGAAGGTTTCGGAAGGCAAAATCGCCGCAGGATTGGCCAATGTGTACATCGCGGTGTTCCGCGGCACCCCGATCCTGGTGTGGGCGTTCTTCTTCTACTTCGGTGTGCCCCAGCTCATCGGACATAGCGTGAACATCTGGGTTGCCGGCGCATTGACCTTATCGCTCAACTCCGGCGCGTACCTGGCGGAAATCGTGCGTGGCGCAGTCCAATCGGTCGATTCCGGACAGATGGAGGGCGCACGTTCGCTGGGACTCAACCACAGGCAGGCCATGCGCCGAGTGATTCTGCCGCAGGCCAGCAAAATCGCCATGCCTTCGATCATCAACCAGCTGGTCATCATGATCAAGGACTCCTCTCTGCTGCTCGCCATCGGCTTCGGTGAGCTGCTGTACCAGGCGCAGCAGCTGTACGCGGCGAACTTCCGCGTAACCGAAACGCTGCTGATCGTCGGCGTCATGTACTTCGTGGCCATCACCATCCTGACGTGGCTGGCCAACATCGTGGACAGGAAGGTGAACCGATGAACGAGAACGACGTGATCATCGACGTCAAGGATCTGCACAAAAGCTACGGGCAGACCGAGGTCATCAAAGGCGTCGACATGACCGTGCGCAAAGGCGAGGTGATCTGCATCATCGGACCGTCCGGCGCCGGCAAATCCACCATATTGCGTTGCCTGAACGGACTCGAACAGGCCACCGGCGGCAAGATCGTGGTCAACGGACACGATTTGACGGACAGCCATGTGAACATCGACCAGGTGCGCGAGCAGGTGGGCATGGTGTTCCAGCATTTCAACCTGTTCAACAACATGAGCGTGATCGACAACATCACCCTCGCACCGAAACTGGTGCATCATGAAACGGATGAGCAGGCCCGCGTGCACGCCATGGAACTGCTGAAAACCGTAGGATTGGCCGGAAAAGCCGACGCCATGCCGAAATCGCTGTCCGGCGGGCAGAAGCAGCGTGTGGCGATCGCGCGCTCGCTGGCGATGAATCCGAAGGTGATGCTGTTCGACGAGGCGACATCCGCGCTCGACCCGGAAATGGTGGGCGATGTGCTCGAAGTGGTTCGCGATCTTGCCGCCAAAGGCATGACCATGGTGCTGGTGACCCATGAGATGGGCTTCGCACGCGAAGTGGCCACGAGGGTCATCTTCACCGATGCCGGCGTGATCGAGGAAGAGGGAACCCCTGACGAGATCTTCAACCATCCGAAGAGCGAACGATTGAAGACCTTCCTCTCCAAGGTGCTGTGAAATTGCTCCGGCGGCGATCCGTTTGATGAATATGTTCGTCAAACGGTATGAAATGTCTCATATTCCGGACGAAATGATGTGAACGGGCAGTATAGGAAACATGAATTTCGCATTGCTTTCTTATACTGCCATTTATGTCTGAAATGAAAGAAACCGAAGCGAAGCGTCCCATCATGCCGGACGCGGGAGCGGATAACAGGCCGCTCGTCGAACTGACCCATGTCGAGAAGCATTATGGCGATCTGCATGTGCTCAAGGACATCAACCTCACCGTACGCAAAGGCGAGGTGCTCGTCATCGTCGGACCGTCCGGCTCCGGCAAATCCACGATGTGCCGCACCATCAACCGTCTGGAAACCATCGATTCCGGCGATATCCGCATCGACGGCAAACCGCTGCCGCAGGAAGGCAAGGAACTCGCCAAACTGCGTGCGGAAGTGGGCATGGTGTTCCAATCGTTCAACCTGTTCGCCAACAAAACCATTTTGGAAAACGTGACATTGGCGCCGATCAAGGTGCGCCACATGGACAAGAAGGAAGCCGAGGACCTGGCCATGGATCTGCTGGGCCGCGTCGGCGTGGCCTCGCAGGCCTCCAAAATGCCGTCGCAGCTGTCCGGCGGCCAGCAGCAGCGTGTCGCCATCGCCCGCGCCCTCGCCATGCAGCCGAAGGTCATGCTGTTCGACGAGCCAACGTCCGCTCTCGACCCGGAAATGGTCAACGAAGTGCTTGACGTCATGGTCGAACTCGCCCACGAAGGCATGACCATGCTGTGCGTGACCCACGAGATGGGCTTCGCGCGCAAGGTGGCCGACAAGGTCGTGTTCATGGCCGACGGACAGATTCTCGAACAGAGCACGCCGGACGACTTCTTCGAACATCCGAAGACCGATCGCGCCAAGGACTTCCTGTCGAAGATCCTCACCCACTGAAGTGACGGAACATAACGACAGAAGAAGGAACCTGATATGAAACCACTTTCGATCACGGCGAAACGCATGTTGCGCAGAGCCGTCGCGGCATTCTGCGCGTGCGCGTGCGTGTTCGCGGTATCCGCATGCGGCGCGGACGAAACCGGCAAGATCCGCATCGGCATCAAATTCGACCAGCCTGGCCTGGGCTTCAAGAAGAACGGCACCTACGTCGGCTTCGACGTGGACGTGGCCAAGTACGTGGCCAAGAAACTCGGCTATTCCGAAGACGAGATCGTATGGAAGGAATCGCCGTCCAAGCAGCGTGAGGCTATGCTGCAGAACGGCGATGTCGATTACATCGTCGCATCCTATTCCATCACCGACGAACGCAAGAAGGTCGTCGATTTCGCCGGCCCGTATTTCGTGGCCGGACAGGATCTGCTGGTACGCAAGGACGAAACCGGCATTGACGGACCTAAGGATCTGAACGGCAAGCGGCTGTGCTCCATGACCGGCACCACATCCGCCGTCAACGTCAAGGAGAAGTTCGCCAAGCAGACCCAGCTGATGGAACAGCCCGGCATGGCGGAATGCGCCACCGCGTTGCTTTCCGGCATTGTGGACGCCGCCACCACCGACGACATCATTCTCGCCGGCCTCGCATCCGCCTCACGTGGACGCCTGCGCGTGGTGGGCAAGCCGTTCACCCAGGAGTATTACGGCATCGGTGTCAAGAAGGGCAACACCGAGCTGAAGAACAAAATCAACAACGCCATCACCGATATGATTCAGGACGGTTCTTGGCAAAGGGCCATTTCCGACAACACCAGGGGAGTGGCCTACACGCCGAACGCCAAGTACAATCCGCCGGTGCCGAATGGAAAGGGGAATAAGTGATGGACGGATTCCTCGCGTTGTTCAGCCAATACAACATTCCCGGCGCGTTTCTGGTGAACATCGAGCTGACCCTGTGGTCGGCGTTGTTCTCCACGATTCTGGGCGTCATCCTCGTGATGATGCGCATTTCTCCGATCGCCTCGCTCCGTACCGTTTCCGGTGCCTACATCGAACTGTTCAAGAACCTGCCGCTGACCATCATCATGGTGTTCATGGTGCTGGGTGCGTACGCGCAGCTGAAGTTCAGCTTCTCCGACACGTTCGCCACCAACTTCTTCTGGCTGGCCGTGACGGGCCTGAGCCTGTACACCGCGGCTTTCGTATGTGAATCGCTGCGCTCCGGCATCAACACCGTGCCGCTTGGTCAAGCCGAGGCCGCCCGCGCGTTGGGCCTGAACTTCATGCAGGCCGCCACCCAGATCATCCTGCCGCAGGCGTTCCGCGGTTCCGTGGCACCGTTGGGCAACACGCTGATCGCATTGCTGAAAAACTCCACCGTCGCGGCGGCGGCATCCGTGGCCACCGAAACCTCGACGATGATGAGCGAAATGATCGAATACCACGCCGACCAAATCGTACCGATCTTCCTGATCTTCGCCTTCGGCTATGTGGTTCTGATCATTCCGATCGGCATGCTGACCACGTATCTGTCCAACAAGCTCGCGGTGAGGAGGTGACGCGACATGGCAAGCAATGAAAGCGCGGTGCTGTTCGACCAGCCTGGTCCGAAGGGCCGCAAAACCATCCGTATCGTCAATTGGATCGCAGGCATCATCTTCGCGGTGGTGGTCGTGCTGATCCTCATGCGTCTGCACAATCCGCCGGACGGCGAGAACCAGCTGAGCTGGGAACTGTGGAAACCGGCTCTTGACGCCGAAGCATGGACCGACTTCTATCTGCCGGGACTGTGGGCCACGATCCGCGCGTCCGTACTGGCCGTGGTCGGAGCCGTGGTGTTCGGCCTGGTCTTTGGTGTGGGCCGACTGCTGCCGAGCCTGCTGATCCGTACCATTTCCGGAGCGATCGTGGAATTCGCACGAGCCGTCCCCGTTCTGCTGCTCATGATCTTCTTCTGGCGCTGGTTCGCCTTCGCAGGTCTGCCCAGCCCCGCGTATTGGGCGGTGGTGCTCGCGCTTGTGATCTACAACGGATCCGTGGTGGCCGAGCTGGTGCGTTCCGGCGTGGGCAACCTGCCGAACGGCCAGCGTGAGGCCTCGCTCGCCTTGGGATTGACCCGCACGCAGTCGCTGTTGCAGATCGAAGTGCCGCAGGCCATCTACGCCATGCTGCCGGCGGCCGTGACCCAGCTGGTCGTCGTGTTGAAGGACACCGCGCTCGGCTCGATCATCATGTACACTGACCTGCTGCAGGAATCACGTCGACTCGGCTCCATGTATTTCAACATCCTACAGACGCTGGTGGTGGCCGCGGTCGTCTATTTCATCGTCTGCTGGCTGCTAAGCAGGCTGGCCGAATGGCTGCCGTCGCGCATGCAGCAGCATACGGCTGCACCGGCCGAACCGGAACCGGTCGCGCCGATCGCCATCATGGATCCGTCGAACGTGAACCAGATTGCCGTGGCCAAGGAAGGCGTGCCGCTGGGTGGCGCGCAGCGTGTCTACCATGTGCACCATCGCGGCACCAACGCGTCCATCCACCAGTGGCGTCAGACCAGGTACGCCCAAGGCTTCGATGAGACGCATCCGGAAAGCCAGGTCAAATTCGACAAGAATGGACATCCGATCAAGGACAATCCGTTCAAGACGAAGGGCGATGGCAAGGACAAGAACAAGTCCGAAGCCGACGAATAGCACCGGTATCGCATAACACGCGTAGGGGTCGTTTTTCCGCGAAATACGGGGAAGCGGCCCCTTTCGTGTCTACGATGGACTGCACGCATGTGGTCCGTACCAAGCAGGGAGGCTTGACATGGCGGATAAAACCAAGGATGCGAAAAAAGACGACGCCAGAATGTCGTCGATCGCGAAAACGCTGAACAAAGTGGAAGATCGGCTGGAAAAAAGCGAGAATTGCGATTCCGTCGCCGAAGGATTGGCGAACGCCGCCAAAGCGAGCGAACTACTGAGCTCGGTATGGACGTTGCCGCCGACCCAGCTATTGCGATTCCATCACGACACGAAGGTATCGGACATAGATGGCGATTCCACTCCTGGTTTTGACGGCAACAAGGATGATGCCGAACGATTCATATCCATCAGCTCGTCGGAGATCGCCCGTTACCAGCGGCTTATGTACGCCAATGGCGTGAAAGGCTCGCATCGGCGACTGCTGATCGTGCTGCAAGGCATGGACGCGTCAGGCAAAGGCGGCATCGTACGACATGTGTTCAGCCAAGGCGACCCGATGGGCATGCACTATCACGGGTTCGGCGCGCCGAAAGGCGAAGAACTGGACCATGACTATCTGTGGCGCATCAAACGCGAGCTGCCGAACAACGGATGGATCTCCATCTTCGACAGGTCCCATTACGAGGACATCGTCATGCCGCGCATCTACAAAACGCAGCCGGAAGAAGTGTGGCAGGCACGGTACGACGAAATCAACCGATTCGAATCGCAATTGACGGCCGACGGGTGCGCCATCATCAAAATCTTCCTCGTGGTCAGCAAAGACGAGCAGAAACGCCACTTCCTGAGCCGTCTCGATGATCCGACCAAATACTGGAAGTTCGATCCGAGCGACCTTGAGGCGCGCGCCCGCTGGGACGACTACATGGCCGCATGGCAGGATGTGTTCCTGCGTACCAGCACCGAGCAGGCGCCGTGGTATCTGGTGCCTGCCGACAACCGCTGGTATTCGAGGGCCGTCGTCTCCGAGCTGCTGCGCAACACGCTCAAGAACATGAACATGATCTGGCCGCCGCTCGAAGTCGACGCCGACGAAATGCGCCGTCAGTTGGACACGCTGTAGTCGAAGAAGACAACCTCGCCGCTGGATTGCGTGGCGTCCAGGTCGACGGTTCCGGTGATGGCCCAATCGTGGTCGCCATCGGAATCGTCGATGATCTGCCGCACCTTCCAGGCGTGCTCGCTGTTCTCCTTGCTTTCGTCGAGGATGAACAATTCGCCGCTGCGTGCCTTCGCGTCGATGTTGACGTATTCGTGCTCGTCGTAGTAATCGTCGAGCGTGTCCTCCCACTCGTGCACGCCGTAGCCCCAGTCCTTATCGAGCGCGCCGAGCTCGTCCGGCTTGTCGAGGTCCATGAGCTGCACACGGCGGAACATGGCATTGCGCACCAATACGGTGAGTCCACGGCGATCCTCCACCACGGCCTGTTTTGCGCCGGGCGCGGCAAGATTGGCGGCCGCTTCGGACGCGTCGGTATCGGTTCCGGCATGCTCCCATTCGTCCACCAGCGAGGAGTCGATGGAACGGACCACCACGCGCAGCCAGGAGATGATGTCGTCAAGCTGCTCGTCGCGCTTTTCCTGCGGAACGGTACGCGCCAACGCACGGTAGGCGTCGGACAGGTACCGCAGCAGCGTGCCTTCGGAACGGGCGATGTTGTAGCGGGCGATGTAGCCGGTGAAATCGGAAGCGGTCTCCACCATGTCACGCACCACGGATTTCGGGCTCAGCCAATAGTCGTTCGCCCACGGAACATCATGGCGGTATTCATCGAACGCGGCCTGCAGCATATCCTCCAACGGCTTCGGATAGGTGATCTCCTGAAGCCTGTCCATACGCTCGTCATAGTCGAGGCCATCCTCTTTCATGCGGATCATCGCCTCGTCGCGCGCCTGACGTTCCTGCGCGCGCAGCACCTGCTTCGGGTCCTCCAACGTGGCCTCAACCATGGATATCACATCCAACGCATACGTGTCCGACTCCGGGTCGAGCAGTTCCAACGCGGCCAGCAGGAACGGGCTTAGCGGCTGGTCGAGGGCGAAATCGTCCGGCATGTCCACGGTCATGAAATAATCCTTGCCGCCATCGTCACGGTCTTCGGTCTCGATGACGTTCGTGTCGAACAAGGTCTGGAAGATCTCGTCCGCGCGGGCGTGCAGGCGCTCCTTCTGCTCCGGAGTCTGCGCCGAATCGTCGATAAGCCGGTCGATGCGGTAGCGGGCGTCGCCGCCCTGCTCCACCTCGTTCAACACCATGGAATGGGTGATCTTCATATGCGGCACCAGTGTTTCCGGAGCCGCGTCGATAAGCTTGTCGAACGTGTTCTCGTTCCACGTTACGAAACCTTCAGGAGCCTTCTTGCGCTTGATCTTCTTCAGTTTCCTCGGATCGTTGCCTGCCTTGGCCAGAGCCTTGGCGTTCTCGATTTCGAATTCGGGGGCTTCGGCTATGACCAGACCCTCCGTGTCGAAGCCCATGCGTCCGGCGCGTCCTGCGATCTGATGGAACTCGCGGGCGCGCAGCTTGCGCATCTTCGTGCCGTCGAACTTGGTCAACGCGGTCAATACCACGGAATGAATCGGCACATTGATACCGACACCAAGCGTGTCGGTGCCGCAGATCACTGGCAGCAGTCCCTGCTGGGCGAGCTGCTCCACCAGACGACGATAGCGGGGGAGCATGCCGGCATGGTGGATGCCGATGCCGGTACGCAACAGACGCTGCAGGATCTTGCCGAACGCGGTGGTGAACTTCGTGCCCTTGATGGCTTCCGCGATCGCGGCGCGCTGCTCCTTGCTGGACACGCCCGTGCTGGCCAGCGCGTTGGCGGTCTCCAACGCGGCATCCTGAGAGAAATGCACCACGTAAATCGGCGTCTCGCCCTTGCCGAACGCCAATTCCACCGTCTTCTCCAACGGGTCGAGTGTGTATTCGTACGTCAACGGCACGGGACGTGGCGCGTCGGCGATGATATCCACGTCGGTGTCCGTCATGTCCTCAAGCTTGTCGGCGATTGCGTCGACATTGCCCAGCGTCGCGCTCATCAACAGGAACTGCGTATCCGGCAGCGTAAGCAGCGGCACCTGCCAAGCCCAGCCGCGCTCGGGATCGCCGTAATAGTGGAACTCGTCCATCGCCACGCAGCCGACATCGGCGTGGCGGCCCTCGCGCAACGCCTGATTGGCGAGGATCTCCGCGGTGCAGCAGATGATCGGCGCATCCGCGTTGATATGCGTGTCGCCGGTGATCATGCCGACGTTCTCGCGGCCGAAAACTTCAACCAAGTCGAAGAACTTCTCAGACACCAGAGCCTTGATCGGAGCCGTGTAATAGGAACGGCGGCCCGTGCACAACGCGGCGAAATGCATGCCGAGCGCCACCAGCGACTTGCCCGAACCGGTCGGAGTGTTCAAAATGACATGGTCGCCGGCCAGCAGATCCATGATGGCCTCCTCCTGATGCGGCCACGGTTTCACGCCTTTGACGTCCTCCACCCAGGTGAAGAAACGCTCATAGATCTCATCCGTGTCGATGTTGCGCTCGCCCTCGTCCCAATTCGGCGCCAACGCGCCCAGCGAGCCATAATTCGTATCGTCTGCCATGCTTGCCAGTCTACCGGTTGGGGCGAACGCATGCATCGAACGTGTGTTCGAATTGTTGGGTGTGTTGCGGTACAGTGGAAAGCATGACTGACGATTTGTTTGCCGCGATGGACGCGCCGGATGATGTGACGCGCCCGCTTGCCGTACGCATGCGCCCAGCGAGCATCGACGATGTGGTGGGGCAATCACGGGTATTGGGGGAGGGGTCGCCATTGCGCAGACTCGCCAACCCCGCTTCGAAAGGCTTGCTCACCGCACCGAGCTCCATCATCCTGTTCGGACCTCCCGGAGTCGGCAAAACCACCCTCGCCTATATCGTCGCCAAACAGTCCGGCCGTGTCTTCGAGGAACTGTCCGCGGTCACCTCCGGCGTCAAGGACGTGCGTGACGTGCTCAAACGCGCGCACGAACGTCTCGTCTCCGAAGGCAAGGAAACAGTACTGTTCATCGACGAGGTGCACCGCTTCTCCAAATCGCAGCAGGATGCGTTGCTGCCAAGCGTGGAAAACCGTGACGTCACCTTCATCGCGGCCACCACGGAAAATCCAAGCTTCTCGGTCATCAAGCCGCTGCTCAGCCGATCCGTGGTCGTCAAACTCGAATCGCTGGAACCCGACGACCTGAAAACGCTGATCAATCGCGCCATCGCAAGCGAACACGGCCTTGACAACGAAATCAGAATCACCGACGAGGCTGTGGATGAGATCATCCGCATGGCCGGCGGCGACGCACGTAAGACACTGACCATCCTCGAAGCCGCGGCCGGCGCGCTCACTGGTGACAAAGAACGCAAAAAAGGCGCGAAACGGCCCATCATCACGCCTGATGTGGTGTCGAAGGTCATGGACGTGGCCACCGTGCGTTACGACAAGGACGGAGACGACCACTACGACGTCATCTCGGCGTTCATCAAATCCATGCGAGGCTCCGATCCGGACGCCACCATGCATTATCTGGCCCGCATGCTGCGCGCGGGGGAAGACCCGCGCTTCATCGCACGACGCATCATGATCGCCGCATCCGAGGAAGTCGGCATGGCCGCCCCGCAGGTCCTGCAAGTCACCGTAGCCGCGGCGCAGGCAGTGGCCATGATCGGCATGCCCGAAGCGCGCATCATTCTTGCCGAAGCGGCGCTCGCCGTCGCCACCGCGCCCAAATCCAACGCCAGCTACAACGCCATCAACGCGGCGCTCGCCGACGTGGACGCGGGGCTTATCGGCCAAGTGCCGCTGCATCTGCGCAATGCGCCGACCGCGCTGATGAAAAGCTGGGGCAACCACGAAGGCTACCGGTACGCGCACGATTGGCCGGGCGCGGTGGCGCCGCAGCAGTACATGCCTGACGAATTGCAGGGGCGCGAGTATTACCATCCGAACGACCGCGGTTACGAGCATGAGGTCAAGCCGAGATTGGAGCGGATTCGGAAGATTCTGCACGAAGAGGACGATAACGGTGACGGCCGTTCCGGCCAGCGCAACGCCTGATGTTCGTTTCCTGCCGGCATTGGGTCAGGGGTTCCGCTAAAATTCTTCGCTGGGGTTGACGCCTGCTTGCTTTGCGAGGCCCATGCGTCAATCGCGGCGTCGCACATGGCCGCAGGAAAAAGTGCGCGGAAAGTGATTATGAAAGAACGGAATACAACGCTCGAAACCACCGACCATAACAATCGGAACAATAGCGAAAACATCAAGGAAACGCCGGACGAACGCATTCCCGGCAAACTCATCGGCGCCATCGTGGCGGTCGGCTCGCTCGCCTTCATCGGCATCCTCACCGAAACCGTGATGACGGTGCTGTTCCCACAGCTCATGCGGGAATTCAACGTGAACACTGCTACTGTGCAGTGGATCACCACCATCTACCTGCTGACGGTCGCAGCCACCATGCCGCTGTCGTCGTATCTTAACCGCAAATTCAAGCATCGCGTCCTGTTCCTCGCCGCGGTGGCGCTTGCGGTGCTTGGCTCGCTGACCATGATCTTCGGCCATGCGTTCCCGGTGATTCTAGTAGCCCGCATCATCCAGGGCATCGGCTCCGGCGTGGCCACACCGCTGATGATGAACATCATTCTCGAACAGTCCCCACGCAGCAAGGTCGGACGACTGATGGGCGTCGGTTCGCTCGTCATCACCGTGGCGCCCGCCATCGGCCCGACCGTGGGTGGCGCGGTGTCGAGCATTCTGCCATGGCGTGCGATTTTCGTCATCGTCATTCCCGTGATTCTGCTGATTTCGCTGCCTGTCGGCCTCAAATGCATCGAACAGCACCGTCCGACGGAAGAGGCGCATCTGAATCCGCTGCAGTTCGCGGCGATTGTGCTGGCGTTGTGCGGTCTAGTGATGTTCCTGAACCAGGCGGGCGTGGCTGTTGCCGCCGCCGTTTCGGGTGGTGTGGCTACAGCGCCGGCGATTTTCGCAGTGATCAGCCTGATCGTCGGCTTGGGATCGCTTTTCTTCTTCGGATGGTCGTCCCGTCGTTCCTTCTCGCCGCTGATTCGCTTGGGATGGCTGCGTGATTCGATGGTGCTGCTGCATCTGATCGCCTACATGCTGCTGCCAATCGTCGGCATCGGCTTCGGCTATGTGATTACCAATCTTGCCCAGCTTTCCCTGGGAACGAACGCGTTCCTGGCAGGCGCGCTGGTGCTGCCGGGCGCGTTGATCGGCGCTTTCTTCGCACCGATCGGCGGCACGCTGTACGACCGTTTCGGACCTGTCCGCCCGATTCTGGGCGCGTTCTTCCTGGCGATCTGCGGCCCGATCCTGCTGCTGGTCTTCTCCATGCGGCTGACGCCGGCCACGCTTGCCGGTTTCTACTTCATCTTCGGACTTGGCTATGCGCTTGGCTTCTCCAACATCATGACCAATGCGTTGCGCAGCATTGCGCCGCAATTCATGCCGGATGGCAACGCCGTGTTCAACACCTGCCTGCAGTTCGGTGGCGCAGCCGGAACCGCGCTGTTCTCCACGGTGCTGTCCGTGGCCCAGGCCGGCGCAGGCAAGGAAGGAACCGAGGCATTCAGCCATGCCACGGCGGTTGGCGGCAGTTGGACGTTCACCGTCATGATCGTGATTGTCGCCGTTGCAATCTGCTGCCTGATTACCGCCTTCCGCATCGGCGCGAAACGCAAATAACCGTGTTTTCGCCGTCGGCTTCTCCACTGTGGGCGCAATTTTGTTCCCCGTCGCTTCGAAGCGGTAGGCTGTGAAACTATAGAGAACACTGGAAAAGGAGACAAGGTGAGCAACCTTAGTGCACCCCTGCCCGTCATGGCTGGCGAAGACATGCCGGCAGGACCCACCGATCCGATTTTCAACCGCCTGCTCAAGGACCGCATCATCTGGATGGGTGAGGAAGTCAAGGACGAGATGGCCAACCGCATTTGCGCGCAGATGCTGATGCTGGCCGCCGAGGATCCGAAAAAGGATATCTGGCTGTACATCAATTCCCCGGGCGGCTCCATCACCGCGGGCATGGCCATCTACGATACCATGCAGCTCATCGAGCCGGACGTGGCCACCGTGGGCTTGGGCATGTGCGCCTCCATGGGCCAGTTCCTGCTGAGCTCCGGTACCAAGGGCAAGCGCTTCCTGACCTCGCATGCGCGTGTGCTGATGCATCAGCCGTCCGGCGGCATCGGCGGCACCGCCACTGACGTGCGCATCAACGCCGAGCTGATCATGGACATGAAAAAGACCATGAGCGAGTTGACCGCCGAGCAGACTGGGCACACCGTCGAGGAAATCTACCGCGACAACGAGTACGACCACTGGTTCACCGCCCAAGAAGCGTTGGAGTACGGCTTTGTGGACAAGCTCGTTTCCACCCACGACACGATGAGCGCCACCAAGGGAGAGTGACCATGGCAAGCGAAGAAGCACAGTTTGTAGCCCGCGCCGAACGTCTGGCCGGACCGACCGGTGTGGTCGGCTTCCAGAGGGCTGCGGCGCGTGAGGCCGCGTTCGCACCGCAGAACCGTTACGTTCTGCCGCAGTTCGAGGAAAAGACCCCGTACGGATACAAGAGGCAGGATCCGTACACCCGCCTGTTCGAGGATCGCATCATCTTCATGGGCGTGCAGGTGGACGACACCTCCGCCGATGACATCATGGCCCAGCTGCTGGTTTTGGAAAGCCAGGATCCGAACCGTGACGTGATGATGTACATCAATTCGCCGGGCGGTTCCATGACGGCCATGACCGCCATCTACGACACCATGCAGTACATCAAGCCGGACGTGCAGACCGTATGCCTCGGCCAGGCCGCCTCGGCCGCGGCCATCCTGCTGGCCGCCGGCGCCAAAGGCAAACGTCTGATGCTGCCGAACGCCCGCGTGCTCATCCACCAGCCGGCCATCGACCAGGGCTTCGGCAAGGCCACGGAGATTGAAATCCAGGCCAAGGAGATGCTGCGTATGCGTGAATGGCTGGAGAACACGCTGGCCAAGCATACCGGTCGTGACATCGAGAAGATCCGCAAGGACATCGAAGTGGACACGTTCCTGACGGCCCAGGAGGCCAAGGAATACGGCATCGTTGACGAGGTGCTGGAACATCGCAGCTGAGCCTGCGGTGGAATGATATCTTCACAAATGCAATACCCCTGCCGGGTCGCGGCAGGGGTATTGTGTTTTCTAAACGGCAGATATGTGAAACGAAGAGGTTGCGAATGGGACGCGTGGTCAGCTACAACGATGCGGTGCCGAGATGCACGTTCTGCGGCAAGTCCGAGAGCCAGGTGCGCAAACTGGTCACCGGTTCGGGCGCGGCCATCTGCGACGAATGCATCGAATTGTGCGTGGACATCATTTCCGAGGAACGGGACAAGGACGCCCAGCTCAATATCCTGCAACTGCCCAAGCCGGCACAGATCAGCGCCTACCTCGACAATCACGTCATAGGCCAGGAGTCCGCCAAAAAGACACTTTCAGTGGCGGTGTACAACCATTACAAGCGCGTCAACATGGAAATGCGCGAGTCGTCGCGAATCGGCAAGGAACGGATGCATGGACATGGCGATTCGTTCGAGGGCGTGCAAGTGGCGAAATCGAACATCCTGCTACTCGGGCCGACCGGCGTGGGCAAAACATATCTCGCGCAGACGCTGGCCCATGTGATGAACGTGCCGTTCGTCATAGCGGACGCCACCACGCTCACCGAGGCAGGATATGTGGGCGATGACGTCGAAACCGTGCTGCAGCGCCTCATCCAGGCTGCTGACGGGGATGTGGCGCGTGCGCAGCAGGGCATCGTATATATCGACGAAATCGACAAGATCGCCCGTAAAAGCGGCGAAAACACCTCCATCACGCGTGACGTGTCCGGCGAGGGCGTGCAGCAGGCGCTGCTCAAGATCCTTGAAGGCACCGTCGCCTCCGTGCCGGTGGAAGGGACCCGCAAGCATCGTGAAATGGAAACCGTGCAGATCGACACCCGCGACATACTGTTCATCTGCGGTGGCGCGTTCGTGGGACTCGCCGACATCGTGGCGCAACGGTTGGGCGCCAGGGAAAGCGGTTTCGGTGCGGCCTGGCATGACCATGAGGTTCCCAAGCGTGAGCTGCTTGCGCAGGTCTCCGCCGATGATCTGGCTGATTTCGGATTATTGCCGGAGTTCATCGGACGTCTGCCGGTAGTCAGCGTGCTTGAGGAACTTACCGAAGACGATTTGGCCCGAATCCTCGTCGAACCGGAAAACGCGCTGGTCAAGCAGTACCAGAAGCTATTCGCCGTCGATGGGGTGACGTTGACCTTTACCGAAGGGGCGATACGGCAGATTGCGGCGACGTCGATTCGGCGGGGTACGGGCGCACGTGGATTGCGTTCGATTATTGAGAAGACGCTGGAGGACACCATGTTCCGTCTTCCCAGCATGGAAGGCGTCGAAGAGGTGGTCGTCGACGAAGTCGCCGTCACCGGATCGGGCACTCCGAAACTACTCAAGGTGTCGACGCAGAAAATTCCTCGTCTACGTGAGGCGTAAGGCCGAAAACTCCTGCGACACGCCGAGATTTTGCCTGGAGTTCATTTGGGTGTATCTTATTCGAGTTGCCGAAAACAAGACAACGTTGCGCGAGTAGCCCAGCGGATTAGAGCAGCTGACTACGGATCAGCAGGTCGCAGGTTCGAATCCTGTCTCGCGCACCAGCCACCAGTCATCAGGTGGCGCAAAGAAATGAGATGACGTTGCGCGAGTAGCCCAGCGGATTAGAGCAGCTGACTACGGATCAGCAGGTCGCAGGTTCGAATCCTGTCTCGCGCACCAGCCACCAGTCATCAGGTGGCGCAAAGAAATGAGATGACGTTGCGCGAGTAGCCCAGCGGATTAGAGCAGCTGACTACGGATCAGCAGGTCGCAGGTTCGAATCCTGTCTCGCGCACATGAACCTCCTTCGCGGATGCGGAGGAGGCTTTCTTTATTTTCCGTGGATTTTTGTGAAGCCTGCAATTGATTGCGCGCACAGCGGAGCGCAATATGCGGCAGGGATGAACGCCAAGACCCTCCGATACACTTGATACTACGTTTACGGATACTGCGGTCGAACGGGGACCGCAAGACAAGGAGCATGATGGCCACATCGAAGAGGGGAACCTGGGCAACAATCCGACGCATAGCCGCGTCCGACCGCATATCCGGTCTGATTATGCTCGGTTTCGCTCTTGCCGGCCTATTGCTCGCCAATCTGCCGTTCACCGCGCATGCGTTCGAACAGCTTGAGAACTTCCGTATAGCCATTCCACACACCAATATCGACATGGGATTGGGCCATTGGGTGCAGGATGGCCTGCTGACGGTGTTCTTCCTGACCGTAGGCCTGGAATTGAAGCAGGAACTCACCACGGGATCACTGTCCAATCCCAAAGCCGCGGCCGTGCCGATGCTGTGCGCGGTTGGCGGTATGCTTGCTCCGCCGGTACTGTTCATCGGCGTGATCTCATTGTTTGCGGCGGCAGGATCAGGGCAACTCGTCATCGCTTCAGGAACGTCGTTCTCCTTCGCACAGATGTCCAATGGCTGGGCGGTGCCCACAGCCACGGATATCGCGTTCTCATTGGCCGTATTGGCCCTGTTCGCCAAAGCGTTGCCGGGATCCATCCGCGCTTTTCTGATGACATTGGCCACAGTGGACGACCTGCTGGCCATCATCCTGATCGCGGTGTTCTTCTCATCGGTGAACGCATGGTACTGGTTCCTTGGCATAGCCGTATGCGCGGTCGTCTGGTACTTCCTGGTCCGCATGCGCAAGGTACCGTGGCTGGCCGTGGCCATCGTGGGCGTGCTGGCATGGGTCATGATGTTCGAAGCCGGCGTGCACCCCACTTTGGCCGGCGTGCTCGTGGGACTGCTCACGCCGGCCCATGAGCGTTTCGGTGAGAAGACGCCGCGTGCGGAACGTTACGCCGATAAGCTGCAGCCGTTCTCCGCACTGCTGGCGTTGCCGATCTTCGCACTGTTCGCCACTGGTGTGCACTTCGAGTCGTTGACCTTGGCGCTGTTCGTCTCGCCGGTGGTCGTTGCCGTGATGGTGGCGCTCGTGGTCGGCAAACCTCTGGGCATCATGACCACCGCATGGCTGTCCACGCACGTGGGCGGTCTGAAGATGGCCAAGGGGCTGCGCGTGCGTGACATGTTCCCCGCCGCCTGCGCCTGCGGCATTGGTTTCACGGTGTCGTTTCTCATCGCGTCGCTGGCATATCAGGATGCCGAACTATCGGCTGAAGCCCGTTTCGGCGTCCTGGTGGGGTCCATGGTCGCAGCCGTGATCTCAGGTATTCTGCTGAGCCGTCAATCCAAACGATTCGAACTGGAGGACGGTACGAAGCATAAGCATCATACCGGCGACGAAGACGCCATGAACGAAGTTGAGACGGTGCTGGAAGACGGTACCGTGGTGGTCAGCCAGATAATCGGCACCCACCAGGAACAGTAAAAGTGATCTCCATATGTTGAAAGGGCCACGCATCCCCATGCATGGCCCTTTCAACATATGCGTGCCATTGCGGCACGGCTGATTAATCTGATTGGTCTATTTCTTGACGGCAACCAGCAGACCAGTGCCGGTCGGCGTCAACGCAGTGACGAACCGTTCATCCGACTCCACCGTTTCCAGCAATTCGCGCATCGCGATGGATTTGGCATCACGATTGGCGGGATTCAGCACGCCGCCGGCCGATGTGGCCGAATCAAAGGCAAGCACATCGGTGAAGACAATCGCGGCATGCGGCTTCAGCAGGCGTGGAGCCTGTGCGAAAGCCGCCGCATAATTCTCCGGATCGCCGGCCACGACGATCAAATCGTAATTCTCGGCGTTCAGGCGGGGCAGAAACACACCTGCGGACGCGTTCACGGCACGCAATGTGGTTTCGGTGTCATCGGACAGACGATTGAACAGTTTGCGAATCAGCGCGATGCCCTGCGTGGACGAATCGACGGCCGTAAGCTGGCCTGCATTGTCAAGACCGTTGATCAGCTGCATCGTCTCCACCACGGAACCGGTGCCGATGGCGATCACCGACGAGGCGTCCAACATCCGCACCAGCATGCGCAGCAATTCGGCCTGCGCCGCGGATCCTTGGGGAATGCCGGCTTCCTCGGCCGCGGTTCTGATCGCATTGAGTTCGGCAGACTGGCGTGAGAACGCATGATCCTCGACGTATTCCCACGATTTCGCGAGATTGGTATATGACGTCCTATCCATTTCAGCGCTCCTTGATTTGGGCGATCAGCTGCCAGATCTCCTCACCGACATCGATGCCACGCGGGCATTCACGCGTGCAGGCGCGCACCGACTGGCACGCGGCGATGCCATCGGCGGAATCGATGGCATCCATACGTGCATCCGTCTGACCGTCGCGTGAATCATTGATGAAACGGGAGGCGGTGATAAGAGCCGCAGGGCCGATGAACGCCTCGCCGCCTGCATATACCGGACAGCTTCCCTCACAGGTGCCGCAGGCTATGCAGTTGCTCAGCAGCTCATACTTGGAGAGCTGCTGGGGATTCTGCAGATATTCGAATGCGTTGATCTTGCCGTCCGCGGTGGTGGCGAGTTCGCCACTGGCCTGCAGATACGGCTTGAGCTTCCTGATTTGGCCAAGCATCTGGTCGATATCGGCGATCAGATCACGCTGCACGGGGAAACCGGGCAGCGGTGCGAGCTCGATGACACCCAAATCGTCGGCATCCTGCGTTTGCGCGGGTTGAACGTCTTCTCCCGTATGACGGAAGCCGTCCTCATCCACCTGTGCGTCGGATGGCTGCTTTGCCCAAGCTTTCACCGTGGCGGTGCACAGAAGCGTAGGCGTGCCGTTGATGGACACGGCATCGGAACCGCACATGCCATGACCGCACGAATAACGGAAGGCAAGCGTCGGATCGATGGTGCGCTTGACTTTGAGCAGGCAGTCAAGCACGGTGTCCTCCGGAAGCGCCGGCACCACGTAATCCTGCACCCACTGCTTGCCTCGCGGACGCCTGCGCGCGGATCCGGAATCGCCGAAGGGAGAGCTCTTCCTAGCGAACGGCGAGCCGCCTCGTTCACGGCCGCGTTCGGGACGCGGCGTGAACCTGTTCACCCGCAACGTCACCGTTTCCATGCCGTTCTCCATGCCGCTCATATACCTGCCTTTCGATAAAAAACCGTCAACCAGTCTGCCATACGCCGTGCCCAGGATGTCAGTATTCACGGGCCTTTGGCGGCATGTCCACGATGTGCACCGGCTGCCAGGAGACCTGGCAGGAAACATCCGTCATGGAATGGGCCAGGAAATGCTCGTCGTCACGCTCCGGGAAATCAAGACGCTTCAACGATCCACGGGATTCGTGACGCGCATCGGAGGCGGCGAGCACGGCCTTGCCGAGCTCCAACAGATGGCGTACCTCCCAGATGGCGGTGATTTCCTGATTGAACGTGGGGGAGTCGGAATGCGCATGCAGCGCCTCGGCACGCGGCGTGAGCGTATCGTCCAGCGTAGCCAACGCCTGTTCGATGCTGTTCCGGTCGCAACGCACCGCGACCGCCTGCTCCATGACGGATCCCAAATCGGCCATCAGCTGGTACGGATTGTCCGACGACGCATCGTCGTCATCGGACGGCCGCGTCAACAGTTCCTTGACCTGCGCGGAACGCTTGTCGGCAGCCTGCGACACCGCGTCGATAGATGCTTCGTCGGCAGGCTCGGCCATCGGATCGTTCACTGGATTATCGACGACACGTTCAGCCATCGCCTTGCCCGAACGGGTGCCGAAGAGGCAGGCGTCCAACAGCGAGTTGCCGCCCAGACGATTCGCGCCATGCACCGACACGCAGGAGCATTCGCCAGCGGCGAACAGACCGTCCACGACGGCGCGTTCGCCATCGACCCAACGGTAGACTTCGCCTTCGGTGGTGATGGGGATGCCGCCCATGGTGTAATGCGCGGTGGGTTTGACCGGCACATAGTCGCGGGTCGGATCGAGATCGGCATACTGTTCGATGGTCTCCACCACCTGCGGCAGCACCTCATGCATATGATCCGCATCGATGCCGGTCATATCCAGCCAGACACAATCCTTCGGCCCATCCGGATCCTTCGGATCGGCGATTCCTCGTCCGGCGTCGATTTCAGCCATGATGGAACGGCTCACCACATCACGCGCGGCAAGGTCGGCATGCCCCGGCGCGTAATGTTCCATGAACGCCTCGCCATCGGAGTCGCGCAGCACGCCGCCTTCCGCACGTGCCGCCTCAGATAGCAGAATGCCGGTATGGGCGAGACCGGTCGGATGGAACTGCACGAACTCGCTATCCTCAAGCTGAAGGCCGGCGGACAATGTCAACGCCATGCCGTCACCGGTCAGATCCCACGAATTCGACGTGGTATGGAACAGACGGCCGGCACCGCCAGTGGCCATCAGCACATTGCGTGCGTGGATGGCATGCGTCTCGCCCTTGTGCGTGTCGAACGCCACCACGCCCTCGACCTTGCCGTGGTCTTCGGAAACCACCAGATCGGTCACATACCATTCCTCGGCGAACTCAACGCCCTCGGCCACGCACTGCTGCCACAGCGAGAACAGAATCTGATGCCCGATGCGGTCGGCCGCATAAGCGGCGCGGCGGACCGGTTCCTTACCGAAATCCTTGGTATGGCCTCCGAAACGGCGCTGCGCGATATGGCCGTCATCGGTACGCGAGAACGCGACGCCGGCATGCTCCAGCGCGATCACAGTGGCAGGAGCCTGTTCGGCAAGCAGCTTCGCCGCATCCTGGTCGACAAGCCAGTCGCCGCCTTTGACTGTGTCATAGTAATGCCAATGCCAATCGTCTTTCTCCACGTTGCCAAGGCTGGCCGCAATGCCGCCTTCCGCGGAGCCGGTGTGCGAACGCAGCGGCTGCAGTTTGGATATCACCAGGACGTTCGGTTCGATGCCGTCCGCCCTCATCTGGCGCATCCGCTCGCTACGGAGCATTCCCAACGCTGCGGACAGGCCGGCCGCGCCTGCGCCGACGATCACTGCATCATACATATCTTCAACATGCTTCGGACTCATACCACCGATTCTCGCACAAGGTGTGACCTCGCACGTTCGACGCGGCTGAGGTGGAGGTGCCGGGCCTGCTATCGCTGCTCGGCGATGATCCATCCGGACCGCATGCTGATGCGGCCTTCAAGCTCCAAGGAGCCCAGTTCGCGCATGATTCGCGAGACGGGATATTCTCCCGGATGCGTCTTGTCCATTAGATCGAGCAGATCGTCGGCGGAGACGTGGCCGTTTGCTTCGGCGCAAGTCTTAATGGCGGCGAGTATGGCATCGTCGGATTCATCTGTCGATTCCTGCGGATGTTCGGTGTCATCCGGCAGGTCGACATGTTGCGGGCGATGCGCGCTATGGCATAGTTCGTCGATCTCCGCCAGTGAGCAGACGATGGTGGCTCTGCCGTCTTGGATAAGGCGATTGCAGCCGGTGTTATGCGGCATGGTGATGTCTCCCGGCACGGCGAACAGATTGCGGTTGAGTTCGTTCGCCCAGCCTGCGGTGTTGAGCGCGCCGGAACGCGCACGTGCCTGCGCCACGATCAGAGTGGATGACAATGCCGCGATCAGACGGTTGCGCAGCAGGAACCGTCTTGCCTCCGGCACGGTTCCGGGGCACAGTTCGGAAATCAAAGCGCCCGAATGGCTTTCGATCTGCTCGAACAGGTTCTGGTTGCTTTTCGGACCGATATGGTTCAGTCCGCCAGCGAATACGGCGACGGTGCGTCCTGCCAGCGCGGCGCTCATTTCGTCCATGGCTTTGACCGCGCCCCAATGTGCCGCGGCGTCGGTGCCCAGCGCGCCGCCGGATACCACCAGATGTCCGGCACGCGCCATCCGAAGGGCCAACTCGTGGGCGCTTTGCCTACCGTAGTCGCTTACGCCCCGTGAGCCGACGATACCCACCGGCTCGGGGCATGACACCAGCGCCTTCGGATCGCCTTTGCCCCATAGGCAGAGCGGGGAGGCCCAGTCGGTGCGCAGTGAAAGGTCGTTCAGTTGGCTGGGCCAACAGGGGTGATGCGGGGCGATGATCCACTGCGTGCCGTCTGCTGTGAACCAGTCTCGCAATGCGTCCGGATCCTTGCTGGGCAACGATGCCAGACGTTGCTGCCATGACACCAGCGAGCCATGGAACGAAGCCATCCCGCGGGCGTTGATGGTGCGTCCCCAACGAGTGACGCCGTTGATGAACGCCGCATCCAATGACGTGCAGGCCGCGGCCGTCACATTTTCGTGATTGCCAGGGCCGCTGTCAGCGATCAGCTGTAGCGCGCTTGCCGCGGAGCCGGTGCCTTTGACCAGCGCGTACATCATCGCGTCGGCGCTGTCCAGGCAGAAGGTGAGCACCGCGCGGGCCAGGGTCTCGTCGTCGATCGTCATCATCATGCCAGCCTCGTTCTCATGGATATTCCCTGCATCATTTCCTCAGGTCCTGGGGAAGTCTTTCCCGCCAGATCGGATAATGTCCACGCAAGCCGCATGGCACGGTCGGCGCCACGCAGGCTCAGCCGCTCGCTCGCCAAGGCGCGGTTGACCAATTCGATGGCCTTGGGGGAGGTGTTGGCTCTCAGCCAGGTGCCGGTAGCCTGCGCGTTGCAGCACCAGCCGAATTCGCGGAACCGTTCCTGCGCCATCTGCCGGGCAACGATGACACGCAGACGTATGGCATGGCTCGAATCGCCGGAGGGAGCGTTCCCCGGACTTATCCGCTCCACCGGAGGCACCTCGATCTGGATGTCGATACGGTCGAGGATCGGTCCGGAAAGCCGGCTGAAATACTTGACGCGGTCCTTTTCTCGGCAGGTGCAGCGCTCGCCGTTGCCGTACGCGTAGCCGCACGGGCAGGGATTCGCCGCCATAATCAGTTGGAAGCGAGCCGGATAGTATGTGGTGCCTTTCGCTCTGGAAATCGCGACATATCCGGATTCCAAAGGTTCGCGCAGCGTCTGCAGCGTACGCGCCGAGAATTCCGGAGCCTCGTCCATGAACAGGATGCCGCGATGCGCGCGGGTGATGGCTCCGGGCTGGGCCAATCCTGCGCCTCCACCCACCAGCGCGGCGGCCGACGCGGTATGGTGGGGCGCCTCGAACGGTGGAACGTCGCTGATTCCGTATCCGGGAAGCGTGCCGCATAACGAACGAATCGAGGCCACTTCAAGCTGTTCCGTCTCGTTCAAAGGACTCATGATGCCGGGAATGCGCGAAGCGAGCATGGTCTTGCCTGTGCCGGGCGGACCGGTCATCATCAGATGATGGCCTCCGGCGGCAGCCACCTCCAACGCCCATTTGGCCGCTTGCTGGCCCATCACTTCGCTCATGTCGCCGGGCGGAGGGCACATGCCCGTGGCGCCGACATCGGCGTTCACGGCATGCGTGGCTTCGGGAATCCGGTAGTCCGCATCGCCTCCCATCAGTTCGATGAGCTCTCCGACATGCCTCACGCCGATCGCCTTGACATCCGGAACGAGACGGGCCTCATCAAGGTTGGCGTAAGGCACGATGATTGTTGCGATTCCCTGCTCCCGCGCATGCAGCATGATGGGCAGCAGTCCGTTGATGGGCAATACGGTGCCGTCAAGATTCACCTCGCCAAGCACGATGGTGCCGGCCAGACAGTCATGGGCGATTGCGCCGGCCGCGCTGAGCACGCTGGCCGCGATGGCCAGATCATGCGAAGAGCCTTTCTTCGGCATGGACGCTGGGGAGAGATTGACCGTGACACGGGTTTCCGGCCATTTGAAACCACTTGCCTGGCATGCCGACTTGACCCGTTCGCGCGCCTCGGACAATGAGGTGTCGGGCAGGCCGATGATGGAGAAATAGGGAAGTCCAGGGGATACGAACGCTTGAATCTGGACGATGAAGGCTTTCAAACCGATCAGTCCTACGGAAAGGGCGCTGCCGATGGCCATCAGAACGCTCCCTCGATATGATGCAGCAAAGGTCTGTCTCCCTGCACCACGACGGTGACGACGTCAAAACGCACGCCACTGTTCGGCATGCGGTGCTCCGGCGCCGTCAGCCATTGCACGGCGGCATGGCGCAGATTGATTTGCTTGGAAGCGGTCACCGCCTCCTGAGGGGTGCCGTAGCGCATCGTACGTCTGGTTTTGACCTCGACGAAAACGATCTGGCCCATCGGATTGCGCGACACGACGTCGAGTTCGCCGTATCGGCAATGCCAGTTGCGGTCGAGCGTCCGCCACCCTTGGCTTTCCAACCATGCGGCGGCGTACTGTTCTCCCAGCTCGCCGATCTGTCGGGAACGCAGCGTGCCGTCATGCAGACGCCGCGCTAGGGAATCGAGAATCTGCTCCGGCGGCTGCGTTGGGGCCGGAACATCATGTGATGATGAATGGTTCATGGCCCTAGTCCAACAGACAGAAGCCACGCATGACAAGGCCGATAGGCTAATGTGGATAACTTACGTATCTCGGGCGTGTCGTGGATAGTCGGTGGATGAGTCGACGCTATCCACACCTATCCACAACACGATCCAAGGCCTCTGTGCGAAAAGAGTGGCCGATGAACCGTCAACGACGGGTCAAAGCGGTCAATTCGTCGAGATTGAGTTCGAAGCTCACGCCTCGTTCCTCATGATTCGGCTGATACTGGGTGCTTTCCATCGCATGGCGGACGAACTCGCCGGCGATGTTCGCGGCCTCGGCCAGAGGACGGCCAGCCATCACCGCGCCGCACAGCGCCGACGCGAACGCGTCGCCGGTGCCGTGGGTCATGAACGGCAGCTTGGCATGCGCCAGCTCCTGTTTTCCGGCGACGCCCGTCGAAGCTGACGCCACATAGTTGCGAATCATGCCATCCCCTCGATCGATGCCCTTAAGCACCACGTTCTTCGCGCCGGCGGCAAGCAACGCCCCAAGAATCTCATCCACCTGCGCGTCGTCGATATCCTGGCCTGGATAGTCACGGCCCGTCAAAATGGATGCCTCGGTAAGATTCGGCATCAGCGCATCCGCGCCATCCACCAGCGTGCCCATCGCCCGACACAGCTCAGGAGTGTACGTGGCGTAGATTTCTCCGCCGTCGCCCATCACCGGATCCACCAACCGCAAGGCATGCGGATACTCCGCGTATAGGCGTTTGATGATTGCGACCTGGTCCGCGGAACCAAGAAAACCGGAATAGACGCCATCCAAATCGACGTTCTCCTGACGCCATGCGTCCAGATAGCCGTCCAGAATCTCGGTCGTATCGTGGAACGTGAATACCTCGTAGCGCGTGTGCGCGGAAAACAGCGCCGTCGGCACCGGACAAACGTCGCAGCCGGCCGCCGACAGAATCGGAATGGCCGCCGTCAGCGAACACTTGCCATAACCGCACATGTCATGCACCGCGGCGACGCGCGGAATATACCGCGGATCACGGTCGTACAGAATCTCATCGCTCATATCGGAACCTCTCTTGCGATTTGCCTGCCCATGACTTTAGCCGTTCCCCTGACCTGACGCGCATCCGTTCCTCACGGTGGGTCGCCGGCATGCGGGACTTCGGCGTGTCGAATGGTTCCGAATGGTTTTTTCAACGGTTGGGGGAGTGGGGAAAGCCAATGATTCCAACGGTTTATAAGGGGATATAGGCAAGTGCGATAACGTTCGGCTTGCGTTGCGCTCGCCGGCCGGTTTATTGTCGCTACCAACACCTGGCCAAGCGCCCTACACGGCAGGGCGGGTGGCCAACCAAGACGAGAACAACGAACCCTTATCCAAGGAGAGCGCATCATGGCAAACAAGAACTATCGTTTCGAAACCCTGCAGCTGCACGTCGGCCAGGAGCAGGCCGACCCGGCCACCGACTCCCGCGCGGTGCCGATCTACCAGACCACCAGCTACGTCTTCCACAACTTCGACCACGCCGAGGCCCGCTTCGGACTGGCGGACCCGGGCAACATCTACGGCCGTCTGACCAACTCCACCCAGGGCGTGTTCGAAGACCGCATCGCGGCCCTCGAAGGCGGCACCGCGGGCCTGGCCGTCGCGTCCGGCGCGGCCGCCGTGGAATACGCGGTGCGCAACATCACCCAGTCCGGCGACCACATCGTCGCAGCCAAGAACGTGTACGGCGGCACCTTCAACCTGCTGCGCCACACCCTGCCGCGCGACGGCATCACCACCACCTTCGTCTCCGCCGAGAACCCGCAGGAGTTCGAGGACGCCATCCAGGAGAACACCAAGCTCGTCTACTTCGAGACCTTCGGCAACCCGAACGCCGACCTGCCCGACTTCGAGGCCATCACCGCCATCGCCCACAAGCACCACCTGCCGGTGATCGTGGACAACACCTTCGCCTCCCCGTACCTGTTCCGCCCGCTGGAGCACGGCGCCGACGTCGTTGTGGAATCCGCCACCAAGTTCATCGGCGGCCACGGCACCACCCTCGGCGGCGTGATCGTGGAAGGCGGCAAGTTCAACTGGGCCGAAGTGCCGGGCAAGTTCCCGACCCTGACCGAGCCGGATCCGTCCTACCATGGCCTGAACTTCTATGAGGCCCTCGGCGGCGCCGCCTTCGTGACCCGCGTGCGCGCCATCCTGCTGCGCGACACCGGCGCCACCCTGTCCCCGTTCGCGGCCTTCCTGCTGCTGCAGGGCACCGAAACCCTGTCCCTGCGCGTCGAACGCCACGTCCAGAACGCGCTGAAGGTCATCGACTACCTGAAGACCGTGCCGGAGGTCGAGTCCATCTCCCACCCGTCCATCGAAGGCCGCAAGGACAACGACCTGTACAAGAAGTACTTCCCGAACGGCGGCGGTTCCATCTTCACCTTCGACATCAAGGGCGGCAAGGACGCGGCACGCGTGTTCATCGACAACCTGCACCTGTTCAGCCTGCTGGCTAATGTGGCCGACGCCAAGAGCCTCGTGATCCACCCGGCCTCCACCACGCACTCCCAGGAGACGCTGGAGGAGCTCGAGGACCAGGGCATCCACCAGGGCACCATCCGCCTGTCCATCGGACTGGAGAACATCGACGACATCATCGAGGACCTCGAAAGCGGCTTCAAGGCCTTGCGCGAATCCGGTCTGGCCAAGTGACTTTGGTCTGAAACAACTGTCGGGCGGTCCGCTGCACCATGAGAAGGGGGTGTTGCGGGCCGCCCGCTTTGCACTGCGCTTGTAACGCGGATGGGATAAAATTTTCGCTTGTTGCGATATGGTATGTCGCAATTTGATACATCGAAAGAAATTCCTTGCGATTTCTTTACAAATCGTAGGAAAAGCAAGATGATTTTGCTATTTTGGTAAAAAAGAGAGAAGAAGACTGTATTATGACGCAGGATGTCAAGAACGATATCAAGAAAGCTATTCAGGTCAACACCATCCCGTTGGTCGCCATCATGACCGCGGTCACCACCGTGCTGACCATGTTCGTGAAGATTCCGACCCCGACCCGTGGATACCTCAACCTGTCCGACACGATGATTTTCTTCAGCTCCTATGCGTTCGGCCCGTGGGTCGGCGGCATCATCGGCGGTCTTGGACCGGCGTTGTCCGACCTCATCTCGGGATACCCGCAGTGGGCAATCTTCACCTTCATCATCAACGGTCTGCAGGCGGTGCTCGTGGGTCTGCTGGTCCGTGAATTCAAACCGGCCAACGTCGTCATCGGCTCTCTGGTGGCCGGCGTGTGGAAGGTGTTCGGCTACTTCATCGCCGGCGGCATCCTGTCCGGCTTCGGTCCGGCCCTAGGCGAAATCATCGGCAACTCATTCCAGATGGTTGTCGGCCTGATCGTTGGCTTCGCACTGTTCTCCGCGGTGCGCAAGGCTTATCCGCCGCTGGTGCGACTCGGCAACCTCAGCGTCAAGGCCGGCGAGTGATACATTATTGTCTTGTATAAATAAAGCCCGTGGGTTCACCGATGAACGGCGATTCCACGGGCTTTATTTATACATATTCGTTCATATAGTATCCGTAGTGGCTGTGTTCGCGGCCGGTGCAATGGGCTGATGTGCTGAAAGATATGGAGAAGAGCGCATGATCACGGTACGTGATTTGAGTTGGCAGTATGAGCCATTGGTGGATGGCGGCAAGCCGGTGGATAGCCTCAAGCATGTCAGCTTCGATATCAAATCAGGCTCGTTCGTGGGCGTCATTGGACCGACCGGCGCCGGCAAATCCACCCTGTGCATGGCTTTGGCCGGAATCATCCCGAATCTGGCGGACGGCACCATGACCGGACTGGTGGAAGTCAACGGCATGAACACCAGCCGTCATTCCGTATCGGCGTTGTCCGAACGTATCGGCTACGTGCAGCAGGATCCCGAAGCGCAGCTGTTCTGCGCGAGCGTTGAGGATGAGATCGCCTTTCCTTTGGAAAACCGCGGCATCGCACCGGACATCATCGACAAGCAGATCGACGTCATGCTCGATCTGGTCGGCATGACCGGCTACCGCAAGCGCGTGCCGGCCAGCCTGTCGGGCGGGCAGATGCAGCGTGTGGCCATCGCGGCGGCATTGGCGGCGGAACCCGACGTGCTCATCCTTGACGAACCGACTGCGGCGCTCGATCCGGAAGGCAAGCAGGAAGTCTTCGATGTGCTTGAACGCATCCGGCAGACCCGTTCCATGACGGTGATCATGGCGGAACAGGACACGGAGCATATCGCCTATTGGGCCGACCAAGTGCTGTTCATGGTCAATGGGGAATTGGTGCGCAACGGCGACGCCAGCCTGTTCGTCCGTGAAAAAGGACTGCTGGAATCCTCCGGCGTGCAGGTCGCGGACGATCCACTGCCGCAGGTCAAGGCCGTACAGCAGGGCAAAAAGCATAAGAAGGACAAAAAGAATCAGCCGGAACGGTCCAAGGACGTGGTCATCAGCCTGGACCATGTCTCCTACCAATATGAGCGCGGCGGCAATGCATCGAAAGCTCTGGACGACGTGACGTTCGACATCGAACGTGGCTCATTCATCGGACTCATCGGACGTAACGGCTCCGGCAAGACCACACTCGCCAAACACCTGAACGGACTGATCCGACCCACGCAGGGCACGGTGACGGTGGATGGGCTCGACGCCTCCAAACACAGCGTCGGCGAAATGGCGGCCCACGTCGGATTCGTCTTCCAGAATCCCGACCATCAGATCTTCTGCTCCACCACCAAGGAGGAAATCGCATTCGGTCCTACCGCGCTTGGACTGGACGGAGCCACCGTGTTCAAACGTGTCGACGAGATGCTGACGCTGTTCGACCTGCACCGTTATGAAGACGTCTCGCCGGCCACGCTCGGCTACGGCGAACGCCGTGCGGTGGCGCTGTCATCCGTGCTTGCAATGCGCACGCCGATCCTCGTGCTCGACGAGCCTACGGCCGGTCTCGACCACCGTCTCGCAGCACGCTTCCTCGGCACCATCGAGAAACTCAACCAGCGCGGCGTCACCATCGTCATGATCAGCCACGACATGCGCGCGGTATACCGGTACTGCACGCATGTGCTGGAATTGGAGGACGGAAAAGTCGTGCAGTATGGGCCGATCGACAGGTCCGAAGCGGCGCAGAAGCAATCTCGGACCATCCGCAAACCGCGTAAATCCAATGGGCCCGTTTCGGCGACGCATGTGCTGCTGAAAGTCACCAAGCATGAGGAAGGACGACACTGATGGACGCCGATTTGTATGTACCGGGCGACGGCTGGCTGCATCGCGCCGACCCCCGTGTGAAATTCCTCATCACCGTGGTCATGTTGGTGTTGTGCCTGGTATGGCGCAACTGGGCGTTCATACTTGACGTTCTGATCATCGAACATCTCATGCTCATCACCGACGGCGTGCCGCTGAAACGCATCGGCTGGGTGTGGAAGATCCTCGCCGTGATCATCGTGTTCATCGTGGTGCTCTGGCCGATTTTCGACCCATCCGGCACGCACGTGCTGTGGCAGTGGGGATGGCTGAAACTCACGCGAGAGAACCTCGTCATGGCCGCGGTGATGGGATTGCGCATTCCGGCGCTCGGATTCGCGTGCTTCCTCACGTTGTTCACCACCAGCCAGACCAAGCTGATCCGAGGGCTCACCTCCCTGGGCATGCCGTACAAGGCCGGACTCACGCTCGCCACCGCGCTGCGCTACATTCCGGTGTTCTTCTCCATCTTCCAATCCGTATCGGCCGCGCAACGGGCCCGCGGACTCGACTTGAACGGCAAGAAAGACGCCACCGGCAAGAAACGCAACGTATTCGTACGCTTGGTGGACCGGTTCAAATCGTATCTGCCCATCATCATCGCGGTGCTGATCCGCGCCTACAAAATGAGCCAAAGCGTCGGCTGGGCTATGGAATCGCGCGGGCTCAACCTCCAAGGCGTGAGACGCACCTACCGCATACAGCTGAAGATGAGACTCTCCGATTGGATCATCCTTGCGGTCACCGTCGCCGCGACGGCAGGCAGCATCTGGCTGATGCTGTGGCAGTTCTGAGGCAGGCCAATGTTCCAGAACGAACAACGCATCACCATCACAGCACGCGACCTGAAAGTGGTCTCGGCCCTGCAATGCGACGGCCGTATGACCATGCAGGCGCTTGCCGACAAAATCGGCATTTCCGTCTACGCGGCTACGGAAAGCTACCGCAGGCTTACTGAATCCGGCATCATGAGCATCGTCCCGGTGTGCAATCCATTGAGTCTGGGCAATTACAGCCAGGTGCTGGTGGGACTTCGTCTCGACGGGAGCAGGGATGAGGCTCTTGCCATGCTCCAATCCATGCCACAGGTCACCTACGTGGTCTGCGCTCTGGGGGATGCCGACATCATCGCTGAGGCTGTGGTGTATTCGGCTGAAGGCATGGATCATTTCCTCAAACATGGTCTGCGCGCGTTGCCGGGATTGTCCCGTCTGCAGGTGTTCTCATGCGGACGGCTGGTGCTTGATGACCACAATGTCAGCGTGGTGAACCGTCTGCTCGCCGCGCATGGCGAAACCGGCTTCCTGACCAAACGCGAGGCGAGTGTCGGCACCGATATTCCCTCGCATCGTCTGGATCCACGGTTCGTGCACACATTCAACGAACTGCAGAAGGACGGCAGGGCCAGCTATGCGTCGTTGGGGGAGCGTCTCGGCGTGACCCATACGGCGATTCGCGGCCGCATCAAAAAACTCGAAGATTCCGGCGTGATGCGCATTATGGCCACGGTAAGCCCCATGCGTTTGGGAGGATTCCGACAGGCATTCCTCGGACTTGGAGTGAAACCTCCATATCGGCTTGACTCCGAACAGCTTCTGGCCATCGACGAAGTGACGTACGCGATGAGTGGTGTCGGATTGAACGGTGCCGATTACCTGATTGAAATCATCGCCGACAACGATGAGGACCTATGGCGCGTGGTGGACGAATCCATTCGCCCATTGCCAGGCGTGGAACAGACCTGGTGGGCGTCCACCGTCAGTGTGGAGAAGGAGTCGTATTGGCTTGAGCCGCCGCACGAAGGCGTATTGCTAGGCGATTGACGATTGCCCGATGCTTGGAACATGGTTTCTGATCATCCAGTTTTCGCTGTTCCCGCGTTGATCTCATACTCAAGGATGAGTCGCGGTTCAGCAGGATTTCAGACCAACGCATGATGCCGTTGACGTCGAATGTTCCGTATGTTGGAAGTAACTTCACAAAGAAAGGAACTTCCATGGACATCAGGGACGCCATCAAAGCCAATAACACTGCCATTGAAGCCATCGATCTTGTCAAGGACTACGGTTCCGGAAGCAACGCGGTGCATGCGTTACGTGACGTCAATATCGCCTTCGAACAAGGAAAATTCACCGTCATCATGGGCCCCTCCGGCTCTGGCAAATCCACGTTGATGCACACGCTGGCCGGACTTGATTCGGCCACTAGCGGACACGTCATGTTCGACGGCAAGGATCTGACCCGCATGAACGACGACCAGCTCACCCTGCTGCGCCGCCATCAGATCGGTTTCATCTTCCAAAGCTTCAATCTGCTGCCGATGTTTACTGCCGAACAGAACATTCTCATGCCCTTGACCTTGGCTGGGGCGAAACCAGACCGACAGTGGTTGCGTCTGCTGGTGGAAACGCTTGGCCTTAAGGAACGTCTTAACCATCGTCCGAACGAACTATCGGGAGGCCAACAGCAGCGTGTGGCCATCGCGCGAGCATTGATCACCAAACCGAAACTGGTGTTCGCAGACGAGCCCACCGGCAATCTTGACTCTGTATCAAGCGCCGAAGTGTTGAGCTTCCTGAAACGTTCCGTCAACGAACTTGGCCAAACCATCATCATGGTCACGCATGATGCGGTCGCCGCGTCTTACGCCGACCGTGCGCTCGTGTTCGCCGACGGCCAGATCGTGGCGGACGTGAACAAGCCGACAGCAGACCAGATGAGTGAACTGCTGATGAAGGAACGCGAAGCCGCCACAATGAATGTGGCTTCCGCGAGACATTCCCGCTAAACGCACTGTAGAAGCATTCGAAGAAGGAAACAGAATTAACCATGTGGTCCATCACTTTGAAACTCATGCGAAAAACCAAGCGCATGCTCATACCCGCAGGCATCGCCATCATGATCGGCACGGCGTTCATCGCCAGCACCTTCCTGTTCGGCAATGCCATGAACGACTCCCTGACACGGCAGATGACCGCCATGTTCGGAAACGCCAACTATGCGGTGACCGTCAACAGCTCCGACCTGAGCGATGAGGAACTCAACGAAGCGTACTCCAGCACTGTCGGCGACTTCCATCTCGACCAGATCGCCGGCATCGAAGGGGTTGACGGTGTCCGCGCCTCGGTGGAAACCGGCGTCAGCGTTTCCAGGGGGGACAGCGCCATCAGCGGCGAGATCATCTCTACCGCGGCACAGAAGAACATGCTTCCCGTGAATATTACGGAAGGGGACCAGCCGAAGGACTCCAACGAAGTCGCACTGCCGGAAGACATGGCGAAACAGCTGAACGTCGGCATTGGCGACACTGTAAGACTGACCTCCCAATATGCGGTAGGCACCGATGGCAAAGCCAAAGCGGACAACGTGCGCGTGGTCGGACTCACCTCCGATCCGAACGGCGCCTACTCGTACTATGGTGGTGCGATCGTAGGATCCGACAATCTGCTTGCCGCAATGCAGGGAACGGACGATTTCGACACCACCGGAACAACAACGGTATACCTCGACCTTGCCTTGGATGGAAATAGCGTATCCGCAAAAACCATCAACAGTGTGAAAGCGTTGCTGCCAAAGCATTTCGATCTGATGTCGCGACAGCAGGTCAGTGACGAAAGCATCAAATCCTTAACCGGCAACCAAACCAGCATCGTCACCACATTCCTCATGTGCTTCGGCGTGCTTGCCATGTTCGTGGCGGCACTGGTGATCGCCAACACGTTCCAAGTACTCGTGGCGCAACGCCGCCGCACACTCGCCTTGCTGCGCACCATCGGCGCGAAAAAAGGCCAGCTGTATGGTTCCGTGCTGTTCGAAGCGGCAGTGCTTGGCTTCGTCGCATCCGTGCTTGGCGTGATGCTGGGAAGTCTGCTCATGTGGGGCATGTGCGTCAGCGACATCATGCAAGAGGGTATGCGATTCAATTTCTCTTGGCAGGCCGCCGTCATACCTATTCTCTTCGGTATTGTGGTGACGGTGCTCGCATCCCTGGGATCCGCACGTTCCGCTACTGCGGTGACGCCATTGGAGGCATTGCGCCCGATTGAACTGACCGACAACCGTCGTTCCAGCCTCACGCGAGCCATAATCGGTATTCTGATGGTGGTGGTCGGTATCGCCATGGTGGTATTTTCCATCTGGCGGGTACAGGCCACCAATGGCGGCGAGGATGCGAGCAGCGATCAATTCACGATGATTCTGCTCGTAGCCATCGCCGGCGCCGCACTGGTGTTCCTCGGAATGGTGGTCACAGCGGTGTTCTGGATGCCGGCCCTCATGAAGGGCGTTGGAGCGTTGGCCTCGCTGACAGGACCTTCCGCAACGGTTGCGCACGCCAACATTCAGAAGAATCAGCGACGCATCGCAGCAACCGGTGCCGCTCTGCTCATCGGCGTCACCCTGGTTTCCACCATCGCAACCGGTGCCGCCAGCGCCAAAGAGACTATGAATGGTGCGCTCGCCACCCGTTATAGCGTCGACATCGTGGCCATGGGCGATGACATCAGCCAGCAAATGGTCAAGGATGTAGCCGACATCAACGGCGTGTCCGACACGTTGTATGCGCCGGCGGTTTCCGTGACCTTGGAGAAAGCGGATGGAACCCAGCCTACGTCCGCATTGCTGGTCGGCGTGAAGAATATCGATCAGGTCAAGCAGGTCATGCGTGCCAACTTGGGTAACGCCTCCATCGACAGTGATGGCGTGCTCATGCCAACATACAATGCGCAAACCGGCAAGGAACTGCAGTTCGCCAATGGTACGGCTGATTTCTCTACCGAATGGAACCAGGACGGCGACGCTACGCGTTCGCTGACATTGCAAGCAAACCAAGCCGACTACCGTCGCGTATCCGCACAGTATGGAGCTGTCGGATTCGTGGATGAAAGCCATTTCACCAATGGTGACCTCGATGCCGCCACCCATGTGCTGCTGGTCAAGGCGGATACTGACAAGTCGGGAGTTTCCGTTGACGGCATCTACAACGACATGCAGGCCGCATTGGAGAAGAGCACTGATGCGACAGTGACCGGACCGATCGCCGAATGCATCGTATGGGCGAAGATGATCGACTCCATGATGATGCTTCTGGTGGGATTGATCGCTGTGGCTGTGCTCATCGCACTTGTCGGCGTGGCGAACACGCTGTCCCTGTCGGTGATCGAACGCACCCGCGAATCGGCCACCCTGCGCGCCATCGGCATGACCCGCGGCCAGCTCAGGGCATCGCTCGCCATCGAAGCGCTGCTCATCTCGCTCGTCTCCGGCATCGCCGGCATCCTGCTCGGCACATTGTTCGGCTGGCTGGGCGCATACGTGGTGTTCAGCCTGTACGGCACCGTGGTGTTCCCCTTCGAATGGGGCGTCAACGGCATCGTGCTCGCCGTGGCCGCCGTGGCTGCGTTGCTCGCCAGCATCGCACCTGCCCGCAGAGCGGTCAAAGTACCGCCTGTTGAGGCGCTCGCAGAAGCTTAGGCGATAAACGGAATGCTCCTTCGAAAGAAGGAGCATTTTTGTTGCCGAATACGTTTTATGAAGATTTTATACGAGATGGTTTTCGTAGGCGAACACGACGGCTTGGACGCGGTCGCGCGCATTGATTTTCGACAGGATATGCGCGACATGCGTTTTCACGGTAGGCAGGCTGATGAACAGCTTGTCCGCGATCTCCTGATTCGACAGGCCATGCGCGATTTCGATGAGCACCTCGCGCTCGCGGTCGGTCAGTTCGTCCAATTCCGGATCGGTGTACATAGTTGCCGTCGAAGCGGAAGCGGACGTTGCGGAAACGGGCGCTGCGGCGGCCGTTCCTGCGAAATCGCCATCCATCATCTTCTCTATAAGCCGTTTCGTGGCGGATGGCGCGATGATCGCGTTGCCTTGGTACACGGTGCGAATCGAATTGAGCAGCGTCTCCGGTTCCGTGTCCTTCAGCAGGAAGCCGGACGCGCCGGCGTTGATCGCGGCCATCACGTATTCGTCCAAATCGAATGTCGTCAGAATGATCACACGGGTATGCGCATCGTCAAGCGCGCTGCCATCGGGTGCGAAACGATGCTGCAACGCGCTGATCCGACGTGTCGCCTCAATGCCGTCCATACCGGGCATACGCACGTCCATCAGCACCACGTCGGGATGCAGCGTCTCCGCCAAAGCCACCGCTTCCGCGCCATCGCGCGCCTGGCCGACAACCGCCATATCCGGTTGCGAGCCGATCACCATCGCGAAACCGGCACGTACCAATTCCTGATCATCGGCGATGACCACACGAATCTTCTGTTCTTCACTCATACTCTCCACCTTATCGGCATCGTTCCGCTCACAGCGCGAAACAACCCCTTAAATCTCCCTGAAAAACTTGAACCGGCTATCGAGACGCGCGCTGCAGCTGCTCCTCCAGCGGTGCTGCGGGCCTCAACTGCAGTTCGCTCGCGCTACCGGCATGAGCGTCATCGCTGAAACCAGTCTCACGAAGCACTCCGAGCAGTTCGCGCATACGCTTAAGCGCGGCGCGCCCCTGTTCTCCGATGGCTTTGAACGCTGCGGAAATCTCGTCGGCAGTAGGCTCTTTGCCTTGTGCTTCGGCAGCGTCCAACATGCGGATACCATCGACGGCTTGACTAATCACGCTGTTCAGCGTGGCGGTGACTTCAGCCTGAATGCTGGCACTGATACGGTCGCGTTCCATATTCGCCGCGAGAATACGCTGCTTCTCCTGCTCGGCCACCAGCGCTTCCTCTCGCGCCTGCAACACCAGTGCGTTTGAATCACTGGAGCGAGTCCAACGCGCCCATGCCATAATGCCGGCGCACAGTATCAACACCGCAACCGTATACATAACGCCGGTAAAAAACGCCGCAGTACTGCTTGACGCGGCTGAAACCGGTTTTGTCAAGCCCACGGAAGCGGTGATGGCGCCGAACAAGGTAATGTATCCGTGTTGATCGGCCGCGATTTTCAAGCCCATCAGCACCGAACAGGTGACAGCGGCAGGACCGGTCCAACGCCATGCGTGTTCGCGTCCATACAATACGGCTGAATACAGAGCACACAGCGACGCTACGATATGTCCAACCTCAATCGATCCCAAAAACAACAATTGCACAACTGACAATACGAACACAATAAGCGCGCAAGTCTCGGGGAACCTGCGTCGAAGGGACAGCGCCAATATGCAGCAGGTAGCGATCGCATGAGAGAGCTGCGCAAGAGGTGAACTATCAAAAAGGAACGTAATCGACATGCGATTCAGCAGCATGACCAATACCACGGCACCAACGGAATCCATGAGCACATAATGGTGCTGCGTCCATGCGGAAACACGTTCCACCCAATTCGGCCCTCGCGAATTGGATGTATTTGCAAATTCTACGGATTTCAGTTTCAACGATTTGAGCAAATCATGCAGATTGGGTGCGGTGATGCGCAAATGTTGCAGGGCATTCGAACGATGATCGCGACCGGTCGGTTGGTTGGTTTCCTGCGTCCGCTCCGATGGTTGATCTGGGATTCGCGCCGATATGTTAACGGCTGTGTGAGGTGCGATTGCTTCGTCGGATAATTTCGCTGTGCTGGATATGGCAGTTGTGTTGCACGATTCGGACTGTTCCGAGGCATACTGTTCGCCGGTTTCGTCTGTCACCTGTTCTTTACCGCCGTAAGGCAGGGTGGCCAGGACCTCGAAGCCTCCGCCGAGTCGGGGGCCAGCCTGCAACGAGCCTCCGGCCGATTCGATGCGTTCTTTCATGCCCAGCAGGCCGTAACCTGGCGTATGCCCATCGATATTGGCCGCCGCGCCATGACCATTGTCGGTGATGGTCAAAGTGAGCAAACCGTTGTTCCATAACTCTTTAATATGTACATCGACGTGCGGCCCCGCATACTTGCGGATATTCGTCAGCGCCTCCTGCACTACATGGTAGGAAGCTATCGAGGCTTGTTCGCTGAGTTGTTCTGGGCTGGCGGTGCCGGTGATATTCCGTCGGATTCGAATGTCGGGGGAGACGTTTTGCGCTTGTTCCACAAGATTGCCGATATCGTTATAATCGGCGTGCGGTGAACCCCCGAATACTCCCAGAAGACGTTGCATGTCATGCAGCGCGCGTTCCGATTCGTGTCGAATCGTCTCCATGGTGTTTCTGGCAACCGCGGGATCATGCGTGCCTGCATAGCGACCGCCGTCAGACTGCACGATGATGATTGACAGGGTGTGCGCCACCACATCGTGCATGTCACGTGCGATGCGTGCGCGTTCCGCCAACGCGGCGATATCGCGTTCATTCTGGTCTCGCGCGGCGATTGCCTCATTGCGTTCCCGCATCATGCGAATGGTTGCCAGACGGGCGCGCTGCCAGAACGCTACAATGACGGTGGAAATAATGCATACTTCGAAAATCGGCGTCAGCACCAGCATGTATTGCGCCATCATGTCGGCGACTTTCGACATGGATGTTCCTGTGTAGATGGAACCGAGAGTGTCTTCCGTGACCATAATGTCATTCGGATCTGAGCCGTTCCAGCTGCTCCATGTATGCACTTTGCCTCCGGTGAGCAGCGGTCCATTGGACATGGTCCATGCCGCCAGCGCCGAAGCCAGAAGACCGATGGACAACGCCAGAATAATGAAGGCTTTCGTGTTTTTGGGATTGCCGTAGACGATCACCGAATACAGCATGAACAATGCCAGAATATCGGCGCCCAACAGGCAAGGGCCGAATATGAGATGCGCCAAGGTCAATGCCACGCAGAGCAACGCTCCGGTCTGCGGCCGCCATCGACGGATCAGCAGCGGGATAAGCATTGCCGCTTCCCATGCCATCTGCGTGGAAGGCTTAAGGTCAAACAGCAATCCCGGATTATAGGTGATGCTGCCGGTCACGCCGAACAGCAGAACACCTATAACAAGCGTGATGATGAGATCGCCTGCGAAGACATGACCATGCATCCACGACAAGAGACGCTGCTTGAGATTCGACATACGTTCCACCCTAGCGCCAGATATGCTGTGACGCCATCATGCGCGGGAATGAAATAGCGGCAGGATAAAGCCGCTTTTGTGAGGTAAGGTTGTCTCCGCATGTGGGTGGGATGGAAGCCATCAAGAAGTCACTACCCGCATTGAACATGCCGATGACGCCAAAGGGAAGGTGAATGCATGACGTTGCTGAGCGAATACTACGTGCCCGGATTGCATATTGAGGATCGTTCCATCAAGGTGCCGTTGGATTGGACGGGCCACGAGCCCGGTCATGGGTTCGATGGCGAATCAATCAGCCTGTTCTACCGTGTGGTCACCGCTCCCGAACATGTGCATGATGATCTTCCGCTGCTCGTGTTCCTGCAGGGTGGTCCCGGTGGTTCCGGCCCCCGTCCGCTCGGTCCAAGTTCCGATGGTTGGATTGAGGAGGCCATCAAGCATTTCCGTGTGGTGTTGCCGGATCAACGTGGTACTGGGCGTTCGTCTCGTGTCGATACGCATGTGATTGAGGGCATGGATGGCGGCGGCAAGGCCGGTGCCGCGTTTTTGAAGCGCTTCCTCGCCGATTCGATCGTTCGTGATTTCGAGCATCTGCGTCGTACCGAATTCGGGGGCGCACGTTGGGCCACGCTTGGTCAAAGCTATGGCGGATTCCTGACGCTGACGTATCTTTCGCTGTTCCCGCAAGGGGTTATCGCCAGTTTCACCACGGGCGGCATTCCTCATGTTCCCGCCGATGCGACCGACGTGTACCGTCATACGTTCCCGCGCATGGCGGCAAAGACGAAGCAGTTCTACGAGCGTTACCCGATCGATGTCGAACGTGCCGCGGCCGTCGCCGACATTCTGCAGTCGCGCAAGGTCGCATTGCCGAACGGCGATCCGCTCACGGTGGAACGCTTCCAATGCTTGGGATCCGATTTCGGCATGAAGCCAAGTTTCGAACGCGTGCATTGGATTCTTGACCAGGCATTCCTCGACGGCGACGGTTCGGCCTCGACCTCGGCGGAACTGTCTGACGAATTCCTGTCTTCCGTGATGGATGCGACCTCGTCTCGCCCGCTGTACTGGCCGTTGCAGGAGTTCATCTACGCCAACGGCGAGCTGGAAACGCCGATTTGCTGGGCCGCCCAGCGCGTGCGCGGCGAGCATCCGGAATTCGCGGGTGACATCCGTCCGCTTAATTTCACCGGCGAGGCCATGTTCCCGTGGATGTTCGAGCAGGAACGTGCGTTGCGTCCGTTCAAACCGGCCATGGACGTGCTTATGGAAGACACGCATTTCGGCACGATCTACGATGCCGACCAGTTGGCGCGCAATGAGGTTCCGCTGCAGGCTGCCGTCTATTTCGACGACATGTACGTAGATTCTGGATTGCAGCTCGACACGCTGTCCCGCGTCGGTCGTTCACATTATTGGACCACCAACGAATTCGAGCATGACGGCGTGCATGGTTCCGTGGTCTTCAAACGCCTGTTCAACGAAGCACTGAACAGGGGAGATCTGGAAGAACTGTTCTGACGCAGACAATCCATCCATATATCGATATCAAATAGGAACCGGGAACAACAAGGAGAAACCATGTCCAACCCAACCATCGGATTCATCGGATACGGCAACATGGCACAGGCCATTGCCGAAGGACTTGTCGCGGCAGGTGCAATCGACGGTACTGACATCGTGGCGTGCGCCGCGCATTACGACAAACTGGAGAAAACCACGGCGAAGGTTGGTGCCACACCGCTGCGCACCGCTGCCGAAGTCGCAGACGCGGCCGACGTTGTCATCATCGCCATCAAACCGTACCAGATTGAAAGCGTCATCAAACCAATCGCCGGCGCGCTCGCTAACGAAAGCACATTCGTCGTATCCATTGCGGCAGGCTGGGATCTCGCCAAATACCGTGAACTGTTCGGCGCCGATTTCGGCGCGATGCACATCCAGTGCACCATTCCGAACACGCCGATGGCCGTCGGCAAAGGCGTGCTCGTCACGGAAACCGACAACACGCTGACCGACGCGCAAAACGAGACGTTCGAAAAGCTGTTCTCATCGATCAGCCTCATCGAACGCGTCGACTCCGCGCATATGGGCATCGGCATGTGCATCGCCGGCTGCGCGCCCGCATTCACCGACATGTACATCGAGGCGCTCGGCGACGCGGGCGTGAAATACGGTCTGCAACGCGCCACCGCCTACCGTCTGGCCGCAAAGATGGTGGAAGGCGTCGGCGCACTGTACCTGGCCAACGAAACGCATCCGGGTGCCATGAAAGACGCCGTCTGCTCGCCGGGAGGCACCACCATCAAGGGTGTCGCATCGTTGGAGGAAAGCGCGTTCCGCGGTGCGGTCATCAAAGCCGTCGACGCCATCGAAGCCTAATACTAAGCTAAGGAACCATGTCTCTTACTATCGGAATCGTCGGACTGCCGAACGTCGGCAAGTCCACCATGTTCAACGCATTGACCCGTAACAACGTGCTGGCGGAAAACTATCCGTTCGCCACCATCGAGCCGAACACCGGCATCGTGCCGCTGCCGGACAACCGTCTGCCGGTGCTCGCCAAGCTCGTGCACACCGAGAAGATCGTGCCGGCAACCGTCACCTTCGTCGACATCGCAGGCATCGTCAAGGGCGCCTCCGAAGGCGAAGGCCTGGGCAACAAGTTCCTCGCCAACATTCGCGAGGCCGACGCGATCTGCGAGGTCGTACGCGCCTTCGAAGACGACGACATCGTCCACGTCAACGGCAAGGTCGACCCGGCCGACGACATCGACACCATCAACACCGAGCTGATCCTCGCCGACCTGCAGACCATCGAGAACGCGCTGCCGAAGCTGGAGAAGGATCTGCGCGGCAAGAAGATCGAGCCGGCATACATGGAAGCCGTCAAGCAGGCCAAGACCATTCTCGAAGCCGGCGAAACCATCGACAAGGCCGCACGCGAAGGCCGTTTCGACAAGGATTCCGTCTACGACCTACACCTGATGAGCGCCAAGCCGTTCATCTACGTGTTCAACGTGGACGATTCCGAACTGCAGAACCAGGATCTCAAGACCAAGCTCGCCGCCTCCGTGGCTCCGGCTCCGGCCATTTTCCTCAACGCGCAGTTCGAAGCCGACCTGACCGAACTCGATGAGGCGGACGCCCGCGAAATGCTTGCGGACGCCGGCCTTGAGGAATCCGGCCTCGACCAGCTGGCACGCGTCGGCTACGACACGCTCGGCCTGTCCACCTTCCTCACCGCAGGCGAGAAGGAAGTGCGCGCATGGCAGATCCACAAGGGCTACACCGCCCCGCAGGCCGCCGGCGTGATCCACACCGACTTCGAAAAGGGCTTCATCAAGGCCGATATCGTCTCCTATGACGATTTCGTTGCCGCCGAAGGCTCCATGACGAAGATCAAGGAGGAAGGCAAGCTCCGTCAGGAAGGCCGCGACTACGTCATGCAGGACGGCGACATCGTCGAGTTCAAATTTAATGTATCCAAGGGCAAGTAAGGTTTTCGTACTTGTCGTATAGTGCGTCAGGCGCTCGGACCGGTCGGTTCGGGCGCTTTTCGCGTAAAAGACTTGTATATCGCCGTTTTTCCTGCTAAGGGTGGAACCATGAGTACTTCACGCGCGGTTCGTGACGCGGCCAACCCGACTATGACATTGCATGACTGTCCGCTGAACGCGCGCGTTGTCGTGGACGGCATCGATTTGGACGATCGGCATCGGTTCCGCCTGTGCGAGATCGGACTGGCGCCGGGCACCGGTCTGCGGGTCGTGCAGCGGGGTGCGTTCGGCGGAAGGGTCATTGCCTTCGGCAACGAACGCGTAGCGGTGGACGGTGGTACCGCGCGCGCCGTCCGCGTACGGTTTGCGCAGGACTGGGCAGTACAGGATAGTGCCGCGCAAGACAAGACCGCACGGCACGAAGAGAACGGAAACACGCACGAATGCTGAGTCTACGAAGCCTAAGAGGTGGTGATTGCTGCCGTCCACAGGACGATTGTTGCCGGCATTGCGATTGCCGTACGGGAATGTCCGCGAATGACGGCACGCACGGCAACGCCCGCAATGATGGAATCGGCAATGACGAAATGACCAGACGCGTCGTATTCGTCGGCAATCCGAACGTCGGCAAATCCTCCATGTTCAACGCGCTGCTCGGCGTGAGAACCCGCACGATGAACGCGCCCGGCACCACGGTGTCCATCACCTGCGGGCAATACCATTACGAAAAACCGAAAACAGCGGGAAACGCGCAAAACTGGCAGTTCGTGGACACCCCCGGCACATATTCTCTGGCGCCGATGAGTCCCGATGAGCAGGTCGCCGTCAACGCGCTGACCGGCATGTCAGGCATGCCCGTTCCCGACCTTGCCGTCGTGGTGCTGGACGCCACCGCGCTGTCCCGATCGCTGTATCTGCTGTCGATGGTGGTGGAGCTCGGGCTGCCCACCGTCGTGGCACTCACCATGAACGACCTCGCCGTCCGCAACGGCTGCGGCGTCGATGCGGAACGATTGTCCCATTTGCTGGACGGCATGCCGGTCGTCGCGATTGACGGACGTACCGGAAACGGCGGCAAGGCTTTGGCCGACGCGATCGCCGCAAGTTTCGAGGGAACGCCCGTTCCGCACGGGCTGACCGCACTGCCAACCGCGACAGCCGACGCCGATATGAAAACCGCCGACGGCCTGAGCGCTTGGGCCGAATCGCGGGCCGACGCACGACTCGATTGGACCGCCGGCATATTGCGCGGTCTCGACATGCATGCGGTCGACCACGTCACCTTGTCCGACCGCATCGACCGTGTGCTGCTGCACCCCGTGATTGGCGTCCTCGTCTTCCTTGCGGTGCTGTTCGTGGTGTTCCAGGCCACCACCACGCTCGCCAGCCCCATGCAGGATTGGATCGACGTGGCCTTCCGCGGATGGTGCACAGATGGACTCGACCTGCTGCTCGGCCTGTTCGGACCATCCGTGAGCGGCGGCTGGCTGCGTTCGCTGCTGGTGGACGGTCTGCTTGACGGCGTGGTCACCGTGCTGACGTTCATTCCGGTGATGGGCATCATGTTCCTGCTGCTGTCAATCTTGGAGGATTCCGGCTACATGGCCCGCGCCGCGTTCGTGATGGACCGTGCCATGCGCGCCTTGGGATTGGATGGTCGCGCGTTCCTGCCGATCATCGTCGGCTTCGGCTGCAATCTGCCGGCTTTGGCCGCCACGCGAACCCTATCCGATTCCCGGCAACGGGTGCTTACCGGCATGCTGGTGCCGTTCGCGGCATGTTCCGCACGACTATCGGTGTTTTTGGTGCTCGCCCACGCGTTCTTCCCGAAATACGCCGGTCTCGTGGTCTTCCTCATGTACGTGGCTTCGGTCATGGTCATCCTGCTGGTCGGCGTGCTGCTGCGCCACACCATGTTCCGCGGTCTCGAACCCGAACCGTTGATGCTGGCGCTTCCCGCATACCAATGCCCGCGCGCGTTGCAGCTGGCACGTTCGGTGCTGCTGCGTCTATGGGGCTTCATCCGTGGAGCCAGCGTGATCATCATTTCAATGATCACGGCGCTGTGGCTGCTGCAGGGCATTCCGGTAACCGCCAACGCAGGCGGTTTCGCTCATGTCGACGATGTGCATGATTCCGCGTATGGCGTGCTTGCCGACGCGGTCGCTCCCGTGTTCGCGCCGGCCGGTTTCGACGACTGGCATGCCTCGGCCGCGCTGATCACGGGATTCGTGGCCAAAGAGGTCGTGGTCGGTTCGATGTCGCAGTCATACCATGCGGATGAACCGGATGATGCGACGTCCCAACAAGCCGGGGAGGGAACGCTGGGACAGAAGCTGCGCGCCTCGTTTGACCAGTCATCGCACGGCCACGGCAAGGCGGCGGCCATCGCCTTCCTGCTGTTCACGCTCGCCTACACGCCATGTCTTGCGACGGTCGCCGAAATGCGACGGCAGTTCGGCACGAAAGTCGCGGCGCGATCCGTTCTGCTGAGCTTGGCCGTGGCGTACGTCATCGCCATCATCGCCTTCCAAACATTGCGGTTGATATGGTGAGCGGTATGGAACGGTCCGGCGCTTCCGCGCACGGATGGCGGCGCACGCCACGTACGGCTGATACATACGGCGACGGCCGGAACGATATCGTCGCACGCATCGCCGGCGACATCGCCGCAGGATTGACGGTGCGGCAAATCGCCGACAAACGGCATCTGCCGGTCGATTTCGTGGACATGGCTGTCGAACGAGCGGACAAACGGGGGCTGCTGGCCGTGATGGACATGCGGCACGCCTGCGGAGAGACGATATGCCAGCCCGATCCTGCGTCATTGGTGTGCGCAGGATGCCCATTCAGGATATTCCCATCTTCAAGCCCGTACAATAGGCAAGGTTAACAAGACGAAGAACGATGACAGCTATCGGTTCGCAAGGGGTGACACGTATGGATTATCAGTACCAGACCACTGAGCAGCCTTCCAGCCCCCGCAAGGCATGGCCGATCGTCCTTGCCGTGGTCGTGGCCCTCATCGTGGCATGCGGTGCCGGCGTGTGCGTTTACCGCAACAAGCAGCAGGAAGCATTGGCCACATGCCGGCAATCGCTCGCGGAATTCAGCTCGGCCCGCAAAGCCGTGCTCGACACTTCCGAAAACGGCAGCGAACTGCAGAAGCTGATTCGAGGCGCGCTCGGCGTGAACGACATCATCGACGCGTTCGCGGACGCGGCCACCAGCGCCGAGAACACAGTCGATACGGAAGGCTGCAAGGCGGAAGCCACCATCACGCAGCTCAATCTCGTAGCCAAAACGTTGGACGGCGCCACCGATTCCCTGAACGCCAGTCTGAAAAGCATCCAAGAGAAAAACGCCGAAACCGCGTTGCAGGATCCGAAGGCCGATTCGGATGGCGCGGCAGCCGGACAATCGTCCAATAACCCATCCGGGCAATCGAACGGAGCCTCTTCGAACAGCACTTCTTCGAACGGCACCTCCGACACGAAATCGTCGGATGAATCCAAAAAGGAACTGCAACAGTCGATCGACAAGGCAGGCAAACTGGTCGACAAACTCAGCAAGGACGATTCCCTGACCCTGACCGGGCGCAAACTGCTGTCCGCGCTGTCCAAGGCCGCGGACTCCGGACAGAAGCTCGTCGAAAGCGGCAACATCAAGGATTCCAAGTATTACAAGGCGGCCAAGGTCACGCTTGACGAAGCCATTGACATGGCTGACAACTGGGTGAACAGCCAGGCGGCCAAAGCGCAGTAGCATGCTCCCGCGTGTTGCTTCCGCAGCCACGTCTAAAGTTTCCTTCGGAAAGCATGACGTGAATACGACGTCGGATGTGTGGAAGCGTGTAAGGGGGGGGGCGGATGGCAGACGCGGGGCAGGAATCATCGGAAGGCATTAGCGTATCGAAGCCGGTCGCCCGCGTGATGATGCTGGTCAACGCGGCGGTATGGGGGTCCGGCTACACCATGCTCAAGCATGTGCAGGAGAACATGCCGACACAGTGGATGATGTTCTTCCGCATGGCTTCGGCGGTACTGCTTATGGCCATCGTGTTTTTCCCACGTCTTCGCAGGATTCGCCTGCGCCGCTATATCGTTCCCGGTCTGATACTCGCGTTGACTTACTGGCTGGGATTCATCTTCCAGCTCAAAGGACTTGAAACCACGTCTCCCGGACGCAACAGCTTCTTCACCGACACCTATTGCGTGATGGTGCCGTTCGTGGTGTGGGCGTTCACGCGCAAACGCCCCAGCTGGCAGCATCTGGTGGCCGCGTTCGTCTGCGCGTTCGGCATTGGTCTGGTGTCGCTGAGCGGCGGCGGTGGCGCGGAACTCATGCATATGAGCTTCGGTGACGCCATGACTATCATCGGCGCGTTTTTCTTCGCGTTGAATCTGGTTTTGGTTGGTTTCATCGGCAAGGATTTCGACGCGATCGCGCTGATGCTTGCCGAATTCGTGTGGTGCGCCCTGCTGTTCGGTGCTGGCGCGGTGCTTACCGAAGGCGGACCGTCCATGGCTTGGGCGCGGTGGGACATCGTGCTGTGCATCGCCTACCTGGTGGTCGGCTCCACGGTGATCGCCCAAGTGTTTCAAACCATCGCCATACAGAATCTGCCCACTTCCGAGGCGTCCGTGATCTTAAGCACGGAATGCATCTTCGCCATGCTGGTATCCGTGATTTTCACCGGCGAAACGCTGACCGTGCCGTCGTTATGCGGTTTCGCGCTGATTTTCGGTGCGATTCTGCTGTCCGAAATCCAACTGCCCTCCGCAAAACGACAGCGTGGCACAACGGAAGGCGATTAGAAGAACAGCGCCGCGATTCCCGCCGCGAAGCACATGAGCAGCACGGACGTGAGGAAGCTCGCCAGGAACGCCTTCTGTCCCTTCTTCGCGATGGCGCTGAAATTCACATTGATGCCGAGCGCCGCCATGGCCATGCCGAGCACGATGTAGGCGAAGTCCACCAGATTTGGTGCGATGGCGTCGATGAACGGCACGAACGTGCCGATGATGGAAGCGCCGATGAAACCGAGCATGAACCACGGGAACGACACTTTGCGTTTGCCGTCGGCCGGCATTTCGGAATGGTTTCTGTCCCACCAGATGGCGATGATGATGGCCGCGAACACCAGCATCAGCACGCGGGAAAGCTTCATGATGGTGGCGATGCCCACCGCGCCGAACGCGTCGCCGGCGGCCACGGCATGGGCGATTTCGTGCAGGGACGCGCCAGCGGTGATGCCCAACTGCGTCTTGCCCAGGCCCGTCAACGGCCCAAGGGCGATTTCCAGCAATGCGAAGATGGTGCCCATGATGGCGATGATGGCCACGGCCATCACCTCATTGTTGGCCTTCTCATCCTCTTTTTCCGGCGGCACCTTGATGGAGCCGGACAATCCCATGACGGCTGCCGCGCCACAGATGCCGGTACCGCCCGCCACGAGAATGGCGAGCTGCGGATCGACGCCAAGCTTGCGTGCGATGTTGTAGCACACCACGATGGTGAGCGTCACCACCACTGCCGCGATCGGCAGACACTTGATACCCTGCGTGAACAGCACCGTCAGATTGAGCTTGAAGCCAAGCAGGATGATGCCCAGGCGAAGCAGCTTGTTCGAAATGAGCCCGGCCGCATCCTTCACACCGGCCTTATGTTCGGCGGAACGGCTCGAATACCATTTGCGGATCGGGAACTGCGCGAGCATGCCGATGAGCAGAGCGATGATCAACGCGCCGAACAGGCTGAATCCCGGAAACTGCTTGAGCCACGAAGCCACCAGAGAGGCCGCCAACGTGACGATGCCAATGAACGCCATTTCCTTGGTGGCTATGCGAGTCCACCATTTCTTGCAAAAATCAATCACGAGCGTCAAGTGTTCCGGTTCATGCGGACAAGCCGGCCGGATGGGGAGACACGCGCGGGAATCCATATTTTGCAACATATCTCGAACGGGTTTGAGGTCTGTTTGCTTCAAGTCGGGTTTAAGTTGGTACGCTGGAGATGCAAGCCAAAAACACAGGCAGAATCAAGGAGGGTCAAGATGCAATTCGAAGCCTCGCGACTGGAAGGACTGGAACACCGCACCGACGCGCAGTCCGCACCGGAAGTATTCTTCACGCCGATCATCACACCGGAAAGCCTCGTCGCCGCCTACCATGCGCTCGGACGCAAGCCGGAAGGCAAAACGGCCATCAAAGTCCATTCCGGCGAATCGGAAAAATCCAATAATCTCAATCCTTCGCTCGTCAAGGACCTCGTGCAGGAGATCGGCGGCACGCTCGTGGAATGCGCTACCGCATACGACGGCAATCGTGAAACCCCCGAAAAAAGCCTTGCCACGTTCAAAAAGCACGGATACGCCGATCTTGCGCCAATCCAGATCATGGACATGGGCGGCGAAATCGAGATCCCGGTGGCCAAGCACCGCCACATCGCCTACGACATCGTCGGCAAGCATATCGACGACTACGATTCCATTTTCGTGCTGTCGCATTTCAAAGGCCATCCGATGGGAGGCTTCGGCGGCGCGCTCAAGAACGTGTCCATCGGCATAGCCTCGTCGAACGGCAAACGCTGGATCCATTCCGCCGGCGTCACCAAGGACAAGTGGGTGGAAACTCCTCAGGATGCATTCCTCGAATCGATGGCCGAAGCCGATGAGGCCGTGATCAGCCACATGCATGGCAAGATGATGTATCTGAACGTCATGAACCGCCTGTCGGTGGATTGCGACTGCCTGGCCTCCCCGACGGAACCGGACATGCATGACATCGGCGTGCTGTCCTCGCTCGACCCGGTGGCACTCGACCAGGCATGCGTCGACCTCATCCACACCGCCCCCGACGGAGCGTCCGTCACCGAACGCATCGCCTCGCTCCACGGCGAACACATCCTCGAATACGCCGAAGAACTTGGCATCGGTTCGCGCGCGTACCGTCTGACCGTACTCGATTGACGGCGAACGCAATGGTCACGAAACCCGCGAAGCCTACGGAAGCCAGCATCGCAATCGCACGTATCGAAACGTTGCTTGCCGAACGCGATTGTGTGTTCGTCGCAATCGACGGGCCATGCACGTCTGGCAAAACCACGTTTGCCGCGATGCTCAACAGGCGTTTCGGCGGCAACGTGCTGCACATGGACGATTTCTTCCTCCGTCCCGAACAGCGCACGCCGGAACGTTTCGCCGAACCCGGCGGCAACGTGGACCGTGAACGGTTCGAAACGGAAGTGTTGGCACCGCTCGCCGCCGGACAAGCCGCGCAATACCGGCCATGGGATTGCCATACAGGCGATTTCGCCGTCGCGTACGCCGTCGAACCGGCCCAGCTGACCATTGTGGAAGGCAGCTACAGCATGCACCCCGCCTTGCGGAGGTATTACGATTGCATGATCTGTCTTGCGGTCGATCCTGCCGAACAGTTGCGTCGGCTCGAACGACGCAATCCACGCATGTTGCAACGATTCGTCGACGAGTGGATTCCGCTGGAAAACCGCTATTTCGAAGCGACCAATATCCAAGCCGTCGCCGATTTGCTGGTCGACACCGCGCTGCCGGACGGTGGGTCGGTCGTCGAGCCGGTATGACGTATACGCATATCCGAAGAGAAGGAAACATTAAGGAGAAAACAAATGTCTGATTCCGCAACCATGCCCGCGGCCGCCCTGCGCCGCACCGACCTGCCGAAACTGAGTCTCGGCACCAAGACAGCAGCCACCCTGCTCGCCATCGTCGCAGCGGTCGTGCTGCCGCAACTGTTCCACGTCATCGGCGCCGTCTCCGGACAGGGAACCATGTTGGGCGTCGCGTTCCTGCCGATGCATCTGCCGATCATCTTCGTCGGCCTGATCGCGGGCCCCGCCGTCGGCGCGATCGCCGGCGCCGCCGCTCCGCTCGTGAGCTTCCTGCTGTCCGGCATGCCGATGCTGGCGATGCTGCCGCTCATGATGGTCGAACTGTGCGCATACGGCCTGGTGGCCGGTCTGCTGCGCGGCATCAAGCTGCCGAGCCTGGCGAAGGTGGTCATCGCACAGCTCGCCGGACGTGTGGTGCTGACCGCAGCCACCGCGATCGCCGTTTTCGCGTTCGGTTCCAGCAAGGCCATCGCCGCCACATGGACGAGCGACCTGGCCGCCGGCCTGCCCGGTCTCGCGCTGCAGTGGGCCCTGATTCCGCTCGCCGCCTACTGGACCGAGTCGCTGATCGCCAAGCGCAACCACTGATATGACGTTTGCCCGGCCACGTTCTGGGCAAACGCGTGATATGCGGGAGCCGAGCCGTTAAGCTTGGCTCCCGTTACTTATAGGAGGACTACGTAGGAGTTTTACGAAGGGGAAGCGGTCATGATCGCAGGAGTGTCCATCACCACTTTGCTGCTGGTGCTTGTCGCCGGAATCGGCGCGGGATTCGTCGGATACGCGGTAGGCGCGTCCTCGCTGATCTCCTATCCTGCGCTGCTGGCGTTCGGCATTCCGCCCGTGCTGTCCAACACCACGAACACGGTGGGCGTATGCGGCACCGGCATTGGCGGCCTGCTCTCCGCCCGCAAGGAGCTCAAAGGCCAAGGCAGACGCGTGGCCGTCTACGCGTGCATCGGCCTGGTCGGCGGCATCATCGGCGGCCTGCTGCTGCTCGAACTGCCGGCGAAGGTCTTCGAATTCGCCGTGCCGCCGCTCATCCTGTTCAGCGCGCTTATCATCGCGCTCAACCCACGTAAGAAAGCCGCCGCGCGCGACGCCGTGGCGCAGGCGCTGCCGCAATCGCATCAAGGTGAGCGGGCCGCGCGAATCGCCAGCAAAACGGCGGACGGCACATTGCGCAACGATCCATGGTGGCTGTGGGCTGGCGTGAGTTTCGTCGGCGTGTATTCCGGCTATTTCGGCGCCGCCGCCGGCACGCTCGCCCTGGCCATCCTCGACTTGGGCAAAATCGGCCCGTTCCACCAGATCAACGCGTTGAAAACCGTGGTCGGTTTCGGCGCGAACATCTCCGCCGCGATCATGTTCATCATCCGCGGTTCCGTCGATTGGCCGTTCGCCATCATGATGTGCCTCGGCTGCACCATCGGCAGCGCGATCGCACCGCCCGTCACCCGGCATATTCCGGAGGACATCATGCGTGCCGCCGCCGTGCTGACCGGCATCATCCTCGCCGCGAAACTCGGCTGGAGCACCTACTTCTAAATTTTCTAAAATAAGATGTGCGGATTGCCGGAATCTAAGCGACAGGGGGAGAAACATGGCGGTTGTTGACGAGGCGAAACTGCGGTATCTCGACTTTCTTTCGCGTGAGGACCGAGTACGCCACCACCGGTACGTCGAGGAAATGAAGCAATACGACATGATGCGTTCCGGCGACATCAACGCCATCGCCGAAAGCACACGTCTGTGGGACTCCGGACTGTACGGCTACCTGTCGGACGATCCGCTCAAAAACGCGAAATACCGGTTCGTCACCACCATCACGCTCGCCACACGTTTCGCCATCGAAGGCGGTATGGACGAGGAGGACGCCTACAACGCCTCCGACCTGTACATCCAGAACCTGGAAAACTGCAAAACGCCCGACGACGTGCGCCGCCTGCACACCGACATGATGACATTCTTCACATGGGCCATGGCCGACATGCAGAAGGCGGAAACACATTCCAAAGCCGTCAACGAATGCCTGGACTACATCCACTACCATCTGCATGAGAAAATCACCGTGCCCATCCTCGCCGAGCATGTGCATCTGAATCCCACGTATCTGTCGGAGCTGTTCAAACGCGAAACGGGCACGGCCATATCGCAATACATCACCGACAAGCGTATGGAAGCGGCCGAGAACATGCTCAAATACTCGGAATACAGCTTCGACGAGATCGCCCAGATCCTCGCATACCGGTCGCAAAGCCACTTCTCGAAGGTGTTCAAAAAACATTCCGGCATGACGCCGGGGGAGTACCGCACCAAGTACGCGCAGAACGGCATCTGGCCGGAGTGATTGCGATCACGGCGTCTACCACGCCGGTTGCGGTGAACCGCCGGTGACGGCACCGCGAAATTCGGGTGTGCCAATCGTGAAATCGACGTGTCCGCGCGTGCGAAACACGCGCGAATCAGCTACGGTGGAAGCATTCAATGATGATGCGCGCCACCGGCCGAATGAACGGCGAAACAAGGAACGTGCGCGCAGGATGTGGATGAAAGCGAAGGAATAAACGAATATGGGAATGCCCCTTGATCTGTATGTGATCCGACATGGCGAGTCGGAGGCGAACGTCATCATCAGCGCCGGCGAACAGGGTGACAACTCGCTGTATACGCAGGACAACGTCACCGTGCCGGACCGTTCGTGGAGGCTCACCGCCACCGGACGCAAGCAGGCCGACTGCATCGGCCGTTGGCTCGTCGCGCAGCAGCCGCTGTTCGACCGCTACCTCGTTTCGCCGTACGTGCGTACGCGTGAGACGGCGGCCACGATGGCCCTGCCGAAAGCGAAATGGGAGGAGACTCGCGTGCTGCGCGAACGCTCCTGGGGTGAGATCAACACCATCACGAAGGACGATTTCAAAACCAACTACGCGCGCAACTGGATGTTCAAGAACACCGATCCGCTGTACTGGCGTCCGCCGGCGGGCGAGTCCATCGCCGACGTGGCCGAGAACCGCGTGCACAACCTGCTCACGTCCCTGAACCGCAAATCCGATGCGGAATCCGTGGTGATGGTCAGCCACGGCGACCTCATGCTGGCGCTCATGCTCACCTTGGAAGACCTGTCCGACGAGGAATTCATGCACCGTGCGGCCTCCGACGAATGGAAGATCACCAACTGCACGTGCTTCCACTATTCGCGCCGCGACCCCGCCACCGGACGAACGCACAAGCGGTTCCGTTGGGAGCAGACGGCGCGTCCCGTACTCGACGAGACGGATGGTCGCTGGGTGGTGAAAGTGGATGATTGGCGTGAATTCAAGCGTCCCGTGCTGTCGAACGGCGATTTGGTGGACGTGGTGCACGCCGTCGACCGTCACCTGTGACGGCTGCCGGTATACGTTTTGTGACTGCGATTTAGCCCCCTATCGCTCTGTGGGGCGTCACGTATCGGCACTTCCGCTACAATGGCGTGTGATTGCGCGGCGCGCGTTCTTGTTGCGCGTCGTAAAGAGAGTTAGGAGACAATCGCATGTCCAATCCAATCGCGGGCCTGTTCACGTGGAAGCTCCACGGCGACGGCAAAACGCTGAAGCCCGGCGAGGTCGTCGAACCTGACGAGAGGCTGACCTGGCCGCGCACCGCGGAAATCGGCGCGCAGCACGTCATCGCCATGTTCGGCGCCACGTTCCTGGTGCCGATTCTGACCGGTTTCGACCCATCCACCACCCTGTTCTTCACGGCCATGTCGACCGCGCTGTTCCTGCTGATCAACAAGAACATGCTGCCGAGCTACCTGGGCTCGTCCTTCGGCTTCATCGCCCCGATCGCGGCCGTCGCCAGCGCCCACAAGGGCCTCGCCGTCGCATCCTTCGGCATCATGGTCACCGGCATCCTGCTGGCCCTGATCGGTGTGCTCGTCCATTACGCGGGCGCCAAGTGGATCGACATCATCATGCCGCCGGTCGTCAACGGCGCCATCGTGGCCATCATCGGCTTCAACCTGGCTCCGAGCGTGTGGAACAACTTCAAAGTCGCTCCCGACACCGCCATCGTCACCCTCGTCGCGGTGCTGCTCGTCGCAGTGCTGTTCAAGGGTCTGCTCGGCCGACTCAACATCCTCATCGGCGTGATCATCGGCTACGCGTACGCCTGCTTCCGTGGCCAGGTCGACTTCTCAGCCATCGGCAAGGCCGCATGGGTCGGTCTGCCGGAATTCCGTCTGCCGCAGGTCGACTTCACCATCCTGCCGATGTTCATCCCGGTCGTGCTCGTACTCGTTGCCGAAAACGTCGGCCACGTCAAGTCCGTCTCCCAGATGACCGGCCGCGACTATGACGACCAGATCGGCACCGCGCTGTTCGCCGACGGTCTCGGCACCACCATCGCCGGTTTCGGCGGCGGCTCCGGCACCACCACCTACGGCGAGAACATCGGCGTGATGGCCGCCACCAAGGTCTACTCGACCGCCGCATACTGGTGCGCCGCCGCGTTCGCGCTGATCCTGAGCCTGTGCCCGAAGTTCGGCGCCATCATCAACACCATCCCCGCCGGCGTGCTCGGCGGCGTGACCACCCTGCTGTACGGCATGATCGGCATGGTCGGCATCCGCATCTGGGTTGAGAACAAGGTCAACTTCGACAAGCCGGTCAACGTCATGGTGGCCGCCATCACCATGATCATCGCCGTCGGCCAGTTCGAGTTCGCCTTCAACGGCATCTCCTTCAACGGCATCGCCATCGGCACCGTCGTCATCCTCGTCGCCTACCACGGCCTGAAGGCCATCGGCAAGGCGACCGGCACCATCGCCAAGGACGATCCGGACATCCTGTAACGGATCGCATCTCACGCTGGCTAGTTCAACGCCCGTCGGCCAAAAAGGTCGGCGGGCGTTTTTCATTGCCGTTTTCGTCAATCGATTGACGTGTTGCGTCGCATACGTTTTATGATGGTATCTATAAGCGATTGCGCAATGTGGCAAAGGAGACAACATGAGCACTGCGGCAGGAAAGAAAATCGCGATTGTGACCGGTTCCGCGCTTGGCTTGGGATATGAGCTGGCACGTCAGCTGATCGGCAAAGGCTGGTTCGTGGCCGGCATCGATTTCAACACGGCCCGTCAGGAGGAACTGTCCCGCACGTTCGGCGCGGACGAATACCGCGCCTTCGTCGGCGACATCAGCGACGAGGCGTTCGTGAAGGACTCCGTCGCGGCCATCAAGGAGATCGGCCACATCGACCTGCTCATCAACAACGCGGGACAGCCGTCGTTCAAAAAGCCGGTCGACTACGAGGCCGCCGACGTGGACAAGTGCCTTAAGGGGCTCAAAGGCATGATTCTGTGGAGCGTCGAAACATTGAAGGCCGACGGCGAGCAGGACCTCAAAATCGCCAATGTCATGTCCACCGCCGCCACACGCGGCAACGCCAACGAATCCGTCTACTGCGCCACCAAGTGGGGTGAGAAGGGGTATACGACAAGCCTCAAGGCGGCCTACAAGGGAACCAGTGTGAAGGTTGTGGGCGTGTATCCGGGAGGCATCGACACCGACTTCTACCATGACAGCCACGATTACGTGTCGTTGGACAAGCAGCATTCCTTCATGAGCGCCGCGGAACTGGCCGAAGTGGTGCTGTTCAACCTCGTCAACGACGCGAATCTGACGGTTTCCGACATCCTCATCGAACGCAACTACCGGTAGCGTCGGCCACCAGTCACAGCCAAGGCAAAAGTATCGGGCATGGGCTACTGTTAACAGGTTTGCGCAACGTGCGCAATGTTTGACATGAAAGGCCATTGTGCCCGATACCGCTGTGATTGAAAATGAAGATGCCCTCGCCGCCGATTTCGATGAGGCGGGCGAGGAGGAGGAACGCCCCCAGACGTTCGCCGAACTCGGCGTTCCCGGCCCGTTGGTACGCGTGCTCGCGGCCGATGGCAAGAAAACCGCTTTCCCGATCCAGGCCGACACCCTTCCCGATTCCCTGGCCGGTCGTGACATTCTCGGCCGAGGCCGTACCGGCTCCGGCAAGACCCTGGCGTTCTCGATTCCGTTGGTCGCGCGACTGGGTGAGGTCGACGCCGACGAGTACGAGAACATGAGCCAGTTCCGCCATGAGGTGGAACAGGTGCGCAAGGGGCATGCCGAGGAGCGGCGCGCCGACGATTTCCTGCCGCACCCGCGCGGCCTGGTGCTCGCTCCGACCCGTGAGCTGGCCAACCAGATCAACGACGTGCTGATGCCGCTCGCGCAGATGTACGGCATGACCACCACCACCGTGTATGGCGGTGTGCGCTACGCCCGCCAGATCCGCGATCTAAGGGCCGGCGCCGATATCGTCGTCGCATGCCCAGGCCGTCTTGAGGATCTGCTCGAACAGCATGCGCTGACGTTGGAGAAGGTCGAAGTGGCCGTGATCGACGAAGCCGACGAAATGGCCGACATGGGCTTCCTGCCGCCGGTCAAGCGCCTGCTCGGCCAAGTGTCGTTCGACGCGCAGATCATGCTGTTCTCCGCCACCCTCGACCATGGCGTCGACGAGGTGGTGAACACGTTCCTCACCGATCCGAAGATCCACAGCGTCGACTCCGCCACCGCGGCCGTCGACGAAATGACACACCACGTGTTCGAAACCACGCAGGGCGACCGTCATGAGCTGGTCCGCACCCTCGCTTCCGGCAAGGGACGCCGCATCCTGTTCACCCGCACCAAATTCCAGACCCAGAAGCTCGCCAAGGACCTGACGAAGAACGGCATTCCGGCGGCCGAGCTGCACGGCAACCTGAGCCAGAACCAGCGTGACCGCAATCTCGCAGCCTTCGAATCCGGCGACGTGAACGTCATGGTCGCCACCGATGTGGCCGCCCGCGGCATCGACGTGTCCGGCGTGGAGCTCGTGGTGCAGGTGGAGCCTCCGGAGGACCCGAAATCGTTCCTTCACCGCTCCGGACGTACCGCGCGAGCCGGCCATTCCGGTGATGTGGTGACCATCGTGCTACCGAACCAGCGCCGCCGCACCCGCCGCATGTTGCATGAGGCCGGACTGAAGGTCAAGCCGATCGAAGTGACCCACGATTCCCCGGAAGTGTTGGAATTGGTGGGCGAGCCGGCCGAACCGCGTTTCGGTTGGACGCTTGAGCAGTCCCAGCCGGCGGGCAATCCGCGTCGCAGGAAGCATGGCAAGGTCGGCGACGGTTCCGCGGAAAACGGCGGGCGCTCCGGACGCAACCGTTCCGGCGGACGCAACAAGGACCGGGGCAAGGACAAGGGCGGCAAGCCGTTCAAGTCCGAACGCAAGGCCCGCGCGAATCGCAAGGGACGTGAAGAGCGCGCCGAAGTCGCCGAACGCGAGCAGCGTTTCGAACCGAAACAGAATCGCGCCGAACGTCGCGCCGCCAAGTTCGAAGGCCGCGACAACCGCGAATACGAGGCACGCGAGCATCGTTGGGAACATCCTGAAATCCAAGAGGAGAAGCGCGAGAAGCACGAGGAGAAGCGCAACAACAAGCGTCGCGAAAAGTACGCGCGGCTGCATGAGCAGCAGCGTGCCGAAGCCGGCGAACAGCGTGGAACCGACAATCGCAAGCGGCGCTCCGTCGAGCGTTCCGATCAGCGTGGCCAATCCGATAGGAAGCCCGGCAAAAAGCAGTATGCGAAAAAGCAGGGCGCGCCGACCAAGAAGCAGCGCAAGGCCGAAGCCCGTGCCGAACGCCGTTACGAGGACGATCGCCAATACCGCAGGAACCGCGACGAACGCGACGACCGCCGTCAGGGCGGCAAACGCATCCATCGCAAGGAAATCCGCGTGATTCATGACGAGCGAGGCGAGGACGCGAAGCGTTATGATCGTCGCATGGAAGCCAAGTATGGCGATTCCGGTCGTCGTGGCGGTCACGGAGAACGCCACGACAAGCATGCGGGCGAAAAGCAGGGCAAGCCGTACCGCAAGCATGCGAAGATCCGCAAGGCGCCGTTCCGCTCCCGCTGACGTACGTCAACGGTCAAGCAAAAAGCCGTTCATTCCAGCAATCGCAAGGAATGAACGGCTTTTTTATACGGGATATCGCAGTATCAGCCGTTGACCGGCTGATACTGGTCGAGCGCGGTGAAGCAACGTTTATAGACCATCAGCATGATGATGCTGTCCGCCAGCAGCGTAAGCGCCGCGATGGTGGCGAGAATCATGAACTGGTATTTCGCCGCGTCGATGGGGTTGCCGCCGGCGATGATCTGACCGGCCATCATGCCCGGCACCGTCACAATGCCGGCGGAGGCGAGCGACGCGGTGGTGGGCAGCAATCCCAGACGGATCGACGAGACGATACTTGGACGTGCCGCCTCCCACGTGGTGGCACCCAACGCCAGCAGCGTGTCCACTTCGTCACGACGTTCCTTCATGCTTTCAAAGAACCGGCTCAACCCCACCGCCAACGCCGAAACGGTGTTGCCCAGCAGCATGCCGGTCAACGGCACCACCAATTGCGGCGCATACCACGGTTGCGGACGGATGATGAGCTCGGTGACCAACGAGATCATGATGAGCATGGTCACGACCAGACTCAGGAACACCGGTCCAGCCAAGCCCTTCGGCACACCTTTCGCACGCGAAAGAGTGATCTGCACGGCCGCGATGAGCATGAACGCCACAAGCAGCAGCACCAGCCACGGATTGTTCGAACGGATGACGTACTCCATGATGAAGCCCATCGCGCACAATTGCAGCAGCGCACGGCAAGCCGACCACAGAAGCGTGCGCCCCACGCCCATACGCATGGTTTCGGAGATGCCGGCGGCGATGGCCACCATCACCAGCGCGGCGATGAGACCCCAGATGTCGATCGCATAGTAGTTGCCGTTCATGCGACGCTCCCTTCTACCGTGTTACCCGTCGAAGTACTACCCGTCGCAGTACCGTCCGCTTCGGCGTTGCCGGACTGCGTGAGCGTGCCATCGGCAAGACGCGTGACACGTGTGGCACGGCCATCCGGCGGCCGGTGCCGGATACGAACGATCGCCATGCCGTCCGCCGCCGCTTTGGCGAGGATGCGCGCCACTTTCTCGGCGTTGTCGTCATCCAATCCGGCGTCCACTTCGTCGGCGAGCAGCACCTTCGGACGGGTCAGCAACGTACGTGCAAGGCTCACGCGCGCCGCCTGACCGCCGGACAAGTCGTGTGGCGGACGGTTCAGATCGATGTCGGCACAGCCCATATTGTCCAAGGTTTCACGGATTCTGCCGTCCGGCAACGCATCGGTGGGGGAGATCCTGCGCGGTCCCTGCTTCGTTCTCGCCGACTGGCGTATGGCAAGCGTGAACGGCAGACGAATCGCCTGCGCCACCGTCTCGCCCAACAGCACCGGCTTCTGCGGCAGGTACGCGACCTGCGCGCGCCACTGCTGCGGGGTGAAATCGTCGGCGGAACGGCCATCCAACCGTAAATCGCCTGACGCGCGCGGATTGAGCCGTGCGAAAGCGGTCAGCAGCGAGCTCTTGCCTGCGCCGGACGGTCCGACCAAGTCCACGATTTCGCCAGGCTCGATGGCGAAGGACAATCCGGAGAATATGGTGCGGCGTTCGCCGTCGACCATAATCGAACAGCGCACGTTCGATGCTTCGAATACGTATGTCATAGCCAAAACCATACGCCAATAGCGAACGGTTCACGGCGGTTTCAGGGTTTTCCCTGAGTTTTGAGGCGAAATCAGCCATAAGGATGACGCGTGCCCGTTATTTTGCGTACTACAACTGTCAAGTTGAAGGAAAACCTATATGTTGGGGATGGGAAATATGCGTCAGTGGCTTATGAACATAAGCCTGGTCGGAGGCTGGTTTCCGGCGGCGGCGTTCGCCGTCGTCGCAGTGCTGTCCGTAACCCTGCTGGTTAGCGCGGCCGTTTCGAAACGGGACGGACGCATACTGGCTACCGTGCTGCCGATCGGCGTTGCGGCCGTGTCTGGAATGATCGGCTATGTGGTAGCTTGGCTGCTGTCCGACGTGTTCGTGGTGTTCGGCGTCGGATTGGGATCCCGTGTGATGGCTTGGGTGGCGGCTGGTTTCGCCATCGCTGGTTTCGCCATCGCGCATATCGTGTTGAGCAGGGGCATGATGCGCGTGGCCGCGGCCATCTTGACCGTATTCGCGATACTGGCCGCGGCGATCGGCATCGACCAATCGTACGGCGAATACGCCACCATCGGCTCGCTGTTCGGCGAGGATTCCTACAGCCAAGCCGATCTGACCGGACTGGCCAAACGCAAGGACCTCATCACCGTCGCACAGTGGCGCAAACAGGCCGCCAACGGCACAATCCGCAATATTCCGGCGAACGGAACCGTCAACAAAATCGACATTCCGGCCACGAAATCGCAGTTTGAAGCACGCAAAGCCCTCGTCTACCTGCCTCCGGCGGCATTGGCCGACTCGAAACGCAAGCCGGCCCTGCCGGTCGTCCTCATGCTGAGCGGGCAGCCGGGCAGTCCGGGACGCGTCTTCCAAGCCGGCGGCATCCAAACCATGATGGACGGATATGCGAAAACCCACGACGGACTCGCCCCAATCGTCATCGCAGCCGATCAGCTTGGCGCCGATTCGCACAACACGCTATGCGTGGATTCGAAGGTGTACGGCAATGCGCTGACCTACCTGACGCAGGACGTGGTCGACTGGGTGAAAACCAACCTGCCCGCCGCACAGGATGCCAAGGATTGGGCCATCGCCGGATTCTCGCAAGGCGCCACATGTTCGCTGCAGATCGGCGTGAACCATCCCGACCTGTTTGGCACCATGATTCCCACCGACAGCGAAATCAAACCGACCAACGGCAGCCGACAGGAAATGATCGACCGGTTCTTCGACGGCGACACCACAGCCTATGAGAACCAAGTGCCGGTCAACGCCATCCGCAACCACGCGCCCACCCATCAGATGCTCATCATAGGCGCGGGGGAGAAGGACACCACCTCAATACGCAACGTCAAAACAATCGCGCCGGTCGCGGCGAAAGCCGGCATGCGCGTCGCCGCCGTCGAATCGTCCGGCAACGCACACGACTGGCACGCCGTGCAGGACGTGCTGCGTTACGGGCTCGCCGTATTCGGCCACGACACCGGACTGGATGGTGCGAACCCGAACCTATCCGACTATCCGAATCTCAAACGCATCACGATATGACGATCCTGAACACAAACCCGCAAGCCTGAGAATCCCAGAAAAGGAAAGAAATGACTCAAACGCAAACCGCACCTGCTAAACCAGCCGAGGCATCACCCGCGAAACCACTGTTCGGCTTCCGCGCGCTGCTCGCCGATCTGGCCGGATGGATCAGACGACACCTGCTCACCGTCTGCCTCGTGCTGTTCGTCATCCTCATCAACGTGGGCACGCAGATCGTGTGCGCGCTCATACGTCAGCCGTTCCCGCCGAGCCTGGCCAAAGTAAGTTTCGAAGCGCTCGCACGCGGCCGCTGGTACACCGCGCCGATATCCATGCTATACGTGCCGAATCTGGGCCGTCTGCTCATCGACGTTCCGCTCATGCTGGTTGCGTTCGGCCTGGCCGAATCGGTGATCGGCAAAATCAAAACCGCATGGGTGTCCGTCATCACCACACTGGGTGGCGTGGCCTTGGGCATGGGACTGTGCTCCCTATCCGACGGGCGCAGCCCCCAATGGCATGCGATCTCGCATGATGGCGCCATCCTTGGTCCGCTGATTCTCGTCGCCGGCACCCTTATGTGCGTCAGCGCGTTCACAACCATGCTGTGGCGCCGCCGTATCCGCGTGATTGGCTATGCGGTCGTGCTCATCATGTTCCTCTACCGAGGCGAGGTGAGCGACTACTGCCTGCTTGCCACTTCGGTGATTGGCCACGTGCTCGGCTATCTGATGGCCTCCTGCACGCATGGCGACGAATACCGGCATGGCGCCATCTACGAAATGCGTCGGCTTATCGGCATCGTCGCGGGCGTGCAGGCCATCGGCTCGCTCGTCGCCGTCTCGTCACGCCAATCGTTCGGCCTGCTGTCCAGGTTCGGACTGTTGACCGGCTCCACCGACTTCGACACCGGACATGTGGTCGACTGCCTCAGCGGCGCCTCGCATACGGACTGCTTCACGCAATACCGCATGATGCGTTTCACCATGCCCGGCAACTGGCTGGTATCCATCATGCCGACGCTGATGCTGCTGCTCATCGCCTGGGGTCTGTATCGAGGCCGTCATCTCGCAGCCACGCTTAGCATCGTGTTCAACGCATGCACCATTGCGCTATCGACGGTGTTCTATGTGGCTATTCCGCTGTCCTACGTGGACGGCTCCGACGCCGGTGCATACATGGATGCGATATCCGCATTGCAACGGCACGGCGCATTCCACGCGATGCTGGCCACGATGGCGTTGCCGCTGCTGTGCATCGTCATCATCATCCTGTTCCGCGCATGTTTCACCATTCGCACGAAAAGCGAGACCGTGCTGCGCGGTATCGCCATCACGTTCGCCGCATTCGTATTACTGGGATTGCTGTACGTCGGCTACGGCCTGTCCATGCCGTCCGGCTTCAACGAAACGCCGCTGCTGGTCGATCTGATCGCAGACTACGTGCAGCGTTTGCTGCCGATTGGCCTGCTAAGTGGCGTGGAACCGGCGTTCGTGCCGGTCGGACTGCTTTCCGAAATCGTCTACCAGTGCGTCGGACCGATGTTTTGGCTGGTCGCGCTGTGCTGCACATGGGATGGCCTGCGTGACCGTTCCATGATCAACGACGCGTACCGCCACCGCGTGGACGAGATCATCGGACTCGGCGGCGAATCCATGTCGTTCATGGCCACTTGGAAAGGCAACGATTACTGGTTCTCCGCCACCGGCCGTTCCGCCATCGCCTACCGCGTGTCGTATGGCATCGCATTGACCGTCACCGGACCTTTCGGCGACCCCGACGAATATGAGGACGATCTGCGTGCGTTCGCCGGCTTCTGCACCCAACGTTCCCTGACGCCGGTGTTCTACAGCGTGCACGCCGAACAACGTGACGAGTTGGTCTCCGCCGGTTGGAACGCGCTCGACGTCGGCACCGAAATGGTGATCGACCCGGCCGCATGGCAGACGCGCGGCAAGAAATGGCAGGACGTGCGCACCGCCATCAACAAAGCCAAGCGCGACGGCATCACCGACGTGCTCGCCACATTCAAGGAATCGCCGTTCTCCGTACAGACGCAGATTCGTGAGATCTCCACGCAATGGGCCGGTGAGAAGGCCCTGCCTGAAATGGGCTTCACCCTGGGTGGCGTGGACGAGCTGGTCGATCCACGTGTCAAACTGCTGTACGCGGTGGACACGGACGGTAAGGTGCTGGGCGTCACCAGCTGGCTGCCGACCTATGAGAACGGCAAAGTGGTCGGATGGACGCTCGACTTCATGCGTCACCGTACCGACAGCGTCAACGGCATCATGGAATTCCTCATCGCCCGCATGGCCGAACGGCTGCGCGACGAAGGCGAAGTGCGATTCATGAGCCTGTCCGCGGCGCCACTTGCCGGCATGAGCGGCGAAGGCCACGAACAGGGGGAGAGCGCCGTACTCGACCACGTGCTGCAGATGGTGGCCGACATCATGGAACCGGCTTACGGATTCCACTCCCTGTTCCGCTTCAAACTCAAGTTCCATCCGGATGAAGCCAAAGTGTACATCTGCTATCCGGATCCGGCGAAACTGCCGCAGATCTCGCTTGCCGTCGCGCAGGCCTACGTGCCGTCGCTCACCCCAGCCGAAGCCATGCGATTCGTACGCACCATCGTGCCTACGAAAACGAACTGAAACCATGCGACCGGTTGACGGCCCGTCATCCCTGAGATGGGCCGTCGCTTTGGGTGCGCTCGGGGCTACACTGGGGAAGGTTCATAAAAAGTACTACGTTTCTCCATGAAAGGGAACAGTATGTCAGCTGAAGCAAACGTCGGCGTCGTCGGTCTGGCTGCCATGGGCGGCAGCCTCGCACGCAATCTCGCTCACCACGGCAACAAGGTGGCCGTGTTCAACCGCACCTACGCCCGTACCGAAAAGCTCATGAACGAGCATGGCGGCGAAGGCGAGTTCTATCCGGCGAAGACGCTTGAGGAATTCGTGGACAGCCTCGTCAAGCCGCGCACCGCCATCATCATGGTCAAGGCCGGTGAGCCGACCGACGCCATGATCAACGCGCTCGCCGACCTGATGGAGCCGGGTGACATCATCGTCGACGCCGGCAACGCCTACTTCCCGGACACCATCCGCCGCGAGAAGGAAATCAGCGCCCGCGGCCTGCACTTCGTCGGCTGCGGCGTGTCCGGTGGCGAGGAAGGCGCCCTGCTTGGTCCGTCCATGATGCCGGGTGGTTCCGAGGAATCCTGGAAGACCCTGAAGCCGATCTTCGAATCCATCGCGGCCAAGGCCGAAGGCGAACCGTGCGTGACCCATATCGGACTCAACGGTGCCGGCCACTTCGTCAAGATGGTGCACAACGGCATCGAATACTCCGACATGCAGCTCATCGCCGAAAGCTACGACCTCATGCGCCGCGGCCTGGGCATGACCCCGGCCGAGATCGGCGACGTGTTCGAGGAGTGGAACAAGACCGAACTCGACTCCTACCTCATTGAAATCACCGCCGAAGTGCTGCACCAGGTCGACAAGAAGACCGGCAAGCCGCTCGTCGACCTCATCGTCGACCACGCCGGCATGAAGGGCACCGGCACCTGGACCGTGCAGACCGCACTGTCCCTCGCCGTGCCGGTCACCGGCATCGCCGAAGCCGTGTTCGCCCGCGGCCTGTCCTCCGAAGCCGACCTGCGTGAGGAAGCCCAGAAGCAGGGCTTCGCCGGCCCCGACGGCAAGCTCAACCTGAACGACGACGAGAAGAAGGCCTTCATCGAAGACGTCCGTCAGGCCCTCTACGCTTCCAAGATCGTCGCCTACGCACAGGGCTTCAACGAGATCACCACCGCCGCCAAGGAATACGGCTGGGACATCGACCTCGCCGCCGTGGCACGCATCTGGCGTGGCGGCTGCATCATCCGCGCGAAGTTCCTCAACCGCATTTCCGAAGCGTTCGAATCCGGCGAGGCCAACGTGTCACTGCTGTTCGCCCCGTACTTCAAGAACGCCATCGAAAACGCCGAGAAGTCCTGGCGCAACGTGGTGGCCCAAGCCGCCATCAACGGCCTGCCCACCCCGGCGTTCGCTTCGTCGCTGTCCTACTTCGACGGCCTGCGTTCCAAACGTCTGCCGGCCGCCCTCATCCAGGGCCAGCGCGACTACTTCGGCGCACACACCTACCAGCGCGTGGACCAGCCGGGCGCGTTCCACACCCTGTGGGCCGAGCCGGGCCGCGAGGAAATCGAAGCCTGATCTTTTCCTTGCCTCCGTGCCAGGGCGGATATGCCAGAGGTCTTGCGATGTGTTCCATTGCAAGACCTCTGGCATATGCATATTACTGAGCTGCGATATTGCCGTACCGTTGCATTGACGGAGCATAGTGTCGCTCCGTAAGCAGAACGAATGGTACTTGTGGTTGTGATGCATCCCATTTGCGTTTCTAGGGGAGTCTAATGCCATCGTCTAACCTCCTTTCGAGAGGTTTTCGGAAGCTATGGGGCGAAATAGGCGGCGGATTGGGATTCCGTAGGTGGTTTTTGCGTTCCATAGGTGGTTGGTCTTGGGAGCCTGCTGCGGAAAAGGCCGGAAACCGGCCTTTTCCATGACCCCGATACTTGGGGCAACCGCCTACGGAAACGTGAAACCGCCTACGAAGCTGCAGTCCAGCGGGAACCTGCGTCAAAACGACACTCAACAATCAATCAACACTCAAAAAAAGGGGTGTCTCACGGCATGAGTCGCGGGACACCCCTGTTACCTGTTTCGGATGAACCTCACAACTTGGAAGCGGCACCCTCGTCAATGAGCCAGAGCAGTTCCTCGCCATCGGCGTAGGAGCTTGGGGCATGCGGGTTGTTGCGCTGGGCAAAGGCGACCTTGACCGCGCCGGCCTTGCGCTCTTCGGAGGTGAACACCCACGTATGCTTCGACCGGGCGATCATCGGCACGGTCAATGTCAGGCGCAGCGGCGGCGGTTTCGGCGAATCGCGCACGCCTGCGACCAGCACGTGCGGGTCGTCGATCTCGGCCTCGCCGTGGTCGGGGAATAGGGACGCGAAATGCGCGTCCGGCCCCATGCCGAACATCGCGATATCCAATGCCGGATTCTCGCCCAACTGCTCGATGAGCTCGCGCTGGTACTCCGCGGCGGCCTCGGCCAGCACCGCATCGGTCTGTTCGGGGGAGGCGGCGGCGATCTCCTCGGCGCCGCGGGTATCGGCCGGCATCGCATGGATGTTCGCCGCCGGCATGCGCCCGCTTTCCACAAGCGCGCCGTACCAGGCCTCGCGAGCCTGCTTCGCGTTGCGGTCGTCGTCATCGGCCGCCACGAAGCGCTCGTCGCCCCACCACACGTGCACACGGCTCCAGTCCACGGCATCGTTCAGCGGGCTGGCGTTCATCGCGGCGAACACACGGTTGCCGTCGGTGCCGCCGGTCACGGCGATATCCACACGTTTACGATTCGGCTCGGCCAGCAGATCGATGATGGTCAGCAGCGTGCGCGCGGCCACAGCCTCCGCCAGTACCTGCGGATTGGGGTATACGACGGTTTTACGTTCTGTCACGTTCACTCCTTGTATTATGGTTCGACGCTCGGTGGCTACTGCCTGGGCTTGACGAGATCCAGTCCTTGCGAGACGACCTCGCTGTAGATCTCATCGGGGTAGAGGCGGCCAAGCTCCTCGCTCAGGCATTCCTCAAGCGTGCGCGCGGGCACGCTGATGGTCTGCGGCGACTGGCCGGGCACACTGATCGCGGCGAACCCGTCGTCGGTGGAGGGGCGCTCCAGGCTCAGCACGCCGTCGCCGCGCGTCAGGTACACGCCGGTGACGGCCGTGGCGTTCGGATCCTCCTCGATCATCACCGGCACGTTCAGGCGCAGTCGCAGCCATGCGGCCAGCAGATCCAACGGCAGATAATCCTTCTGCCCGGTCACGCGCACATTGCTCACCGGCAGGTGCGGCGGCTGGTCGAGCATCGAGGCGATCATCGCACGCCATACGGTCAGGCGTGTCCACGACATGTCCACGTCCTTGGCGGAGCGGTTGCGGCGCAGATCGTCCATCGTGCGCCGCGGGTTCGAGGAGTGCATCGCGTCGGTGATGCGGCTGCTGGCCATGGAGCCGAGCAGGTCCTTCGACAGATTCGCGGGCGCCTCGTTCGGCCACCATGCCACCACGGGGGCGTCGGGCACGAGCAGCGGGATCACCAGGGTGTCGGCGTGACGGACCAGACCGCCGCGCGGACGAAGCACGATGATCTCGCCCGCACCGGCGTCGGAGCCGAAGCGGATCTCGGCGTCAAGGAAGGTGGAATGCTCCTCTTCCGGGCTGATCTTGCGGCTGCTCGGGGCGACCGCGATCACACGGCAGGGATGCTCGCGGCTCGCATTGTTGGCGACTTCGAGATCATGCTCGAGCTCGGCCTCATTGGTGGAGATGAGCAGGGTGAGCACACGGCCCAGGGCCGCCTCGCCGCGCTCCTCGTGCAGTTCGTCGATTTTCGCCGAGATCTCGCGGGTCTCGGTGTCTTGTAGGGTAATGATCACGGCATCCTCCAACGGTGTCCATCGCGGGCGAGCATTTCAACGGCCTCCTCCGGCCCCCACGTGCCGGAACGATACGGCTGCGGCTGGCCGAGCGTCGACCAGAACTCCTCGATCGGGTCGAGGATCTTCCACGAAAGGTTGACCTCCTCGGTGGTGGGGAACAGCGGCGGGTCGCCCAGCAGCACGTCGAGGATCAGGCGTTCGTATGCCTCAGGGGAGGATTCGGTGAACGAGCGACCGTAGCCGAAGTCCATCGACACGTCGCGCACCTCCATCGACGTGCCGCCCGGCACCTTCGCGCCGAAGCGCATGGTCACGCCCTCGTCGGGCTGCACGCGGATCACGACGGCGTTCTTGCCGAGCTCCTTGGTGGCGGTCGATTCGAACGGCAGATGCGGGGCGCGTTTGAACACCACGGCGATCTCCGTGACGCGCTTGCCCAGGCGCTTGCCGGTACGCAGATAGAACGGCACGCCGGCCCAACGGCGGGTGTCGACGTCCAGGCGGATCGCGGCATAGGTCTCGGTGGTGGATTCGGGATCGATGCCCTTCTCGTCCAAGTAGCCGACCACCTCGTGCGATCCCTGCCATCCGGCGGCGTACTGGCCTCGCGCGGTGTGCGCGGCCAGATCCTTGGGCAGGCGCACGGCGGACAGCACCTTCGTCTTTTCAGCCGTCAGATCGGCGGCGGAGAAGGAGACCGGCTCCTCCATGGCGGTCAACGCCATAAGTTGCAGCAGATGGTTCTGGATGATGTCGCGTGCGGCGCCGATGCCGTCGTAGTATCCGGCGCGCCCGGCCACGCCGATGTCCTCGGCCATGGTGATCTGCACGTGGTCGACATAGTTGTTGTTCCAGATCGGCTCGTACATGGCGTTGGCGAAGCGCAATGCCAGGATGTTCTGCACGGTCTCCTTGCCCAGGTAGTGGTCGATGCGGAACACGCTTGACGGGTCGAACACCTCGGAGACCACGCGATCGAGCTCCTTGGCGCTGGCCAGATCATGACCGAACGGCTTTTCGATGATCACACGACGCCAAGCGCCCTTGTCGCTTTTCGCCAGACCACAGTCGGCCAGCTGACGGGACACCTGCGGGAACGCGCGCGGCGGCACCGACATGTAGAACGCGTGATTGCCGCGCGTGCCACGGTCGCGGTCAAGCTCGGCGACCGTGTCGGACAGACGCTCGAACGCTTTCGGATCATCGAACGTGCCTTGTACGAAACGGATACCGGCCGCAAGCTGCTTCCAAGTCGATTCCTTGAACGGCGTACGGCAATGCGCCTGCACGTTCTCCTTGACGAAGTCCTTGAAATGGTCCTCGGTCCAGTCGCGGCGTGCGAAGCCTGTCAGACCGAAGCTTGGCGGCAACAAGCCACGGTTGGCCAGATCGTAGATGGCGGGGAGCAGCTTCTTACGGGACAGATCGCCGGTCACGCCGAAAATCACGATGCTGCATGGGCCTGCGATGCGGGGAAGTCTCAGATCGCGCGGGTCGCGCAGCGGATTCGTCCATGCGTCGGCCGCGTTGGATGCGGTTGAAACGGTTTCACTCATGCCTTTCATACTAACGCGCGGGCTCCACTCACCACCAAAGGGAATTCGAAAACGTCATGGCCCTTTTTTAGAGCATCCTACAAAACGGCATGGCGGTTCCCTCGTTTGGTGCCGTCACTACAATGCCTTCGGAAGAGAACGACGAGCCGGCTGCGGCTGGCGGAGACAAAAACATGGTGCACAACAAGCAGGGCATAGACATGCTGCACGGGCGCATATGGACGAAAGTCCTGCGATTCGCGCTCCCCGTGGCGGCGACCGGCATTCTGGAACAACTCTTCAACGCATCCGGCATCATGATCGTCGGCAACTTCTCCCAATCCGACGGCACCGCCGCGGTCGCGGCCGTCGGCTCCAACGCGCCCGTCACCGGACTCATCCTCAACCTGTTCATCGGCATCGCTCTCGGCGCGAACGTCGTCATCGCCAACGCCATCGGACGAGGCAGCCGCGAAGCGGTGCGCAACGCCGTGCACACGTCCATCGTCACCGCCCTGATCGGCGGCGTGATCGTCGCCATCATCGGAGAATTGCTCGCCGGACCGCTTCTCGGCATGCTCAACGTGACCGCCGACGTGTTCCCCCTGGCGCTCGCATACCTGCGCATCTACCTCATCGGCATGCCCGTCATCCTGCTATACAATTTCGAAACAGCCATCTTCCGCAGCATCGGCGACACCCAGGCTCCGCTCGCCGTACTCGCCATTTCCGGCGTGCTCAACGTGACCATGGGACTGATTTTCGTCGTATTGTTCCATTGGGGTGTTTCGGGCGTCGCGACGGCCACAGTCATCGCGAACGTCGTCAGCTCCATGATTCTGCTGTATCGACTGGTTCATACTGACGCAGCCATCCATGTTGATTTGCGCGAGTTCGGCATCGACTGGTTCACCCTGCGTCAGATTCTGCGCATCGGACTGCCCGCCGGCGTGCAAAGCGCGGTGTTCGCCGTGGCCAACATCATCATCCAAGCCGCCATCAACAGTCTCGGCACCGTTGTCATGGCCGCCTCCAGCGCCGCGTTCAACATCGAAATCATCGCCTACTACGTGCTCAACTCGTTCAGCCAGGCCTGCGCCACCTTCAACCGGGCAAAACTATGGAGCCAAACGGATCGGACGCTGCAAGCGCGTGCTTGGCATCTGCATTCTGGAGGATTTCATCGCCACCGCGGCCACCATCGCCGTCGTGCTGTTCTTCGGCCATAGTCTGCTGGCGTTGTTCGATGCGACACCGGAGGTCATTTCCGTCGGCTACACCAGACTCGTCATGGTGTTCTCCGCCTACACGTTCAGCATGCTATACGAGGTCATGTCCGGATATCTGCGTGGCTTCGGCATCTCACTGGTGCCGGCGCTGCTCACCGTAATCGGCGTGGTCGGCGTGCGCATCACTTGGATCGCGTTCGCGTTCCCCGCGCATCGCACGTTCGAGGCCATTATGATCGTCTACCCGATCAGCCTCGCCGCAACCGCCGTACTCATCGGCATTGCTCTGCTCTGCTACCGTCCGTCCAAGCGATTCGCCGTTAAACCTTGAGCGTGTGCGGCTTGCCGCCGTCCATGAACGCGGCGATTCGCCGGGTCAAAGCGCGGGGAAGAACCCGTTCCGCGAGCGCGCCCGCCTTGGTGAGCGGACCATGGTAGGCGAGGGTTGAGCCGCGCATCATCCTGCGGTAGGCGTACGTGGCAAGCTGACGTGCGGTGGCCGGTTTGGTCATGGTGAAGAAGTTGCGGCCACTCATATTCGCAGCCTTCTGAAAGCCGGTCGTGGTCGGACCGGGACATACGCAGGTCACCGTCACGCCCGTGCCGCGCAATTCGTGGGCCACTGCCTCGGATAGCGAACGCACGAATGCCTTCGACGCGAAATACATCGCCATGTATGGGCCTGCCATCATCGAGGCGACGGACGAAATATTCAAAATCCTGCCATGCCCGTTGGCGCGCATGTCTCGGCCATACCGATACGTCAACTCAGCGAGCGCATGCATGTTGAGCTGCATCATCTCATTTTGCCGGTTCCAGTCGGCGTCGAGAAAATCCGTCCAGTCAGCGAAGCCTGCGTTATTAACGAGATGGTCGACCGCAATACCTTGTGATGTGGTGAAATCATGGAGTTTCTTCGGCGCATTTGCTTCGCTCAGATCTATGGCGAACGTCACCACATGCACGCCAAACCGCTGCTCGAGCTTGGTTTTTACCATGTCAAGCCGTTCCTGGCTGCGGGCGGTGATCGCCAGGTCATGTCCGTCCGCTGCGAACAGCGCCGCCAGTTCGCGTCCGATGCCGCCGGACGCTCCCGTGATGAGTGCGTATCCCATGCCAACTCCTTCGTTTTGGTCCTATCTCGCCTATGAATGGCGGATTTGCGGGTCTGCCTGATGCTATCTCCACTATAGATGGCGGATGTTTTTCGATTTAGACCCCCTGAGATAGCGTATGGGGGTAAAAAGCGCGGCTTTTCACTTTGCCGTCCGCCATCTATAAGCGAGATAACATGTGTCGAAAGACGAAATCCGCCATTCATAGGCGAGATAGGTGTTTTGTGGAAAGGTGGATAACGGCGGTGAAAAAGAAGTCGCATTACGATTCGCCGCTTGGCGGCATCACGCTGATCGCCGACGAAACGGCATTGCTCGGCCTGTGGTTCGATTGGCAGCCAGGCTATGCGGACGATGATTCCGCGGTTTTGGGTGATTCGCCGACGATTGGCGCCGCGAAACGATGGCTGGAGGAATACTTTGCAGGTTGCATACCTCGGACCGAAGTGCCGTTGCGGCTGGAAGGCACGCCGTTCCGCAAGGAAGCATGGGCATTGCTGCGGAAAGTGCCATACGGCGAAACGGTTTCATACGGCGAACTCGCACGTCGATTGGAGTTGAAACGTGCGGACGGGCGTAGGGTATCCGCACGCGCCATCGGGGGAGCGGTGCACCACAATCCGATCGCGCTTATCGTGCCCTGCCATCGGGTCGTCGGCGCTGACGGCAGTCTCACCGGTTATGCGGGAGGCATTGAAACCAAAATCCGTCTGCTCCAACTCGAAGGCGTGCTGAAGCAGACGGAACGGACGGATGTGGATTGCGAATCTATAGACCGGATTTGGCGATCCACCCGCTGACGGCTTCGGCGGCTTTACTTGCGTTGTTCTGTGCGTCGGTCCCCATGACCGCAAGCCCCGGCTTCACCGTCGTCTTGGTGATTGCGGTGATACGTTCCGGAGTCCGTCCAAGCCCGCTGCCGCCGTGCGTGCAGAACGGATAAATGGTTTTGCCGGACCAGTCGCGGCTTTCCAGAAAAGCGTACACGGGCATCGGCATATCGCCGCACCAAATCGGATAGCCAAGGAACACGGTATCGGACGAATCGAGCGCATCGACATCGCCGCTGAGCGTGAACAGCGGACGCGCGTTGACACGCTGCTCCTCCTGCACCATTTCTGAGGTCGCGGCGTACCGTTCCGGATAAGGCTCGGTACGTGTGATTTCAATCATCGGCGAATCGGTCCGCCGGGCCACCTCTTGGGCAAGCTTCGCGGTATTGCCGACCGTCACCTCGCCCACTACGTAGTTTTCGCCGGCGCGGGAGAAAAACACCACCACCATGTTGCGTCCTTTCATGGTCCTTGAAGAGGCCGTTGCCGCATCCGTCATGCGTCAGTCCAAGGGTTTATCAGTCCATCTTTGGAAATGATTGTGCTCGATACGCGAGCAGACCGTCGATGAACCGTGCAAGACCCTCGATCATGCGTGCACGCGGACAGGCCATGTTGATACGCACGAAATCATGACCGTTGCCACCATATTCGGAACCCTCGGAGAACATCACCTTATGCTCGCGTTTGAGATAATCGCACAACGCATCCGTGTCATGCGTGATGGCCGAACAGTCGACCCACAACAGGTAGGTGGCATGTCCTTCGACCATGATGATGCGCCGGTCGGCCGGCACCGAAGCGTTGTATTTGTCGAACATCGCACGCGCGGTCGCCTTGTTGCCGGCCAGATAAGCGCGCAGTTCGTTCAGCCACGGTTCGCCCTCGTTGAACGCGGCCAGGGTGGCGTCCATGGCGAAGGCGTTCGGCTCCGCCACCTCATCGGTGTTCAAAGCTCGCCACACCTTATGACGCAGCACCGGATTCGGAATCATCACGGCCGCGGAATTCAGTCCTGCGATGTTGAACGTTTTGGTCGGAGCCATGCAGGTCACCGAATTCATCGCGCAATGCTCGCCCACCGAGGCGAACGGCACGTAATCGAAACCCGGATCGGTCAGATCGCAGTGGATCTCATCGCTGACCACCGTCACATGATGCTTCCAGCACAGTTCGCCGATACGTTCCAAAGTCTCACAATCCCAAATACGGTCGATCGGATTATGCGGGTTGCACAGAATCATCAGCGTGGTCTGCGGGTCGGCGAGTTTCGTTTCGAAATCAGCCCAATCGATCTCGTAATGTCCTTCGCCGTCATAGGCGAGCGGCGATTCAAGCACACGGCAGCCATTGTTGAGAATCGAATTGAAGAAGATGTTGTAGACCGGCGTCATGATCACGACGTTCTCGTTCGGCGTGGTGAGTTTCCTGACCATGCTGGAGATCGCCGGCACCACACCGGTGCAGAACACCAGCGAGTCCGGGTCGATGGCAAGCCCATGACGGCGTCCCCACCAATCCACGTACGCCTGATTCCATTCTGGCGGCACGATCGAATAGCCGAAAACGCCATGCTCGACGCGCCGACGCAACGCCTCGCGGATTACGGGCGCGGTCTGGAAATCCATATCCGCCACCCACATGGGCAGCGCGTCGCCAGCCTCCTCCCATTTGAGCGAGTACGTGCCGGAACGGTCGATCGGAGTATCGAAATCGTAAGTCATACTGCCAATCCTACCTACTGTTATGCGGCGTCGGCTGTCACGATCGTCGTGGCCGTCGGATCGATTTTCGCCGGATCGAGCGTCAGCTCGTTGATATGGTCGGCGCGAATCGTGCCGGACGAAGGATTGAACACGCTGTCGATCGTGCCGCGCACGTCGGCATCGACGGAGGAATATTCGAACGCGAGCGTCGTATTGACGAGCCGGCAGTCACGCAACACCAGATGGTCCACGTAGCACAGGCCCTGCAGGCTTTCGATCGTGCAATGCTCGAACGTCACGTTACGCGAGTTCCACGCCAGATACTCGCCGGAAATGAACGAATCGCGCACCGTCACGTTCTCGCAGTTCCAGAAACAATCCTTCGAAATCAGACGGGAATTGGAAATCTCCACGTTCCTTGCGCCATCGAACGGATAATTGCCCACCAAACGTAGGTTGTCGGCTTTCACATCCGCGCAATTCATCGCCAGATAGTCGCCATGCGCGCTCACATTGTCCAACGTCACGCCGGAACAGGCCCACAACGTCTCCTCGGCGTTGACGAAATCCACGTTGCGTAACGTCACGTCATGGCAGCGGCGGAAATTCTTCGGCGCCTCGATCGTCGAATCCTCCACCGTGATATGGTCCGTGTACCATACGCCCGCACGTGCCATCTCAAACCACGTGCAGTCCTTCGCATCGATATCCGAGCAATACCACAGCGGATACTTCCATTTGAACGAGCTCGACCTCAGTTCGATGTCATGGGCATGCTTCAACGGCGATTCGCCATCGTCGAAAATCGTATCGACGTACCGGCGGTCATGCGCGAAGAACTCCGCGCGCTCGCCGGTGAGGAACGCCTGGCGGGTTTCGGACATGTCCTGCTCCGCAGCGGATGTAAATGTATCTGGAGTGTTATTCACCGTATGCTCCTTCATGCTCTGTTGGAAGAGAATAGGAACTTCAAGTACTTGAAGTCAAACAGGGAGCCACGTTCGTCTGGAACGAACACGGCTCCCTGCGGAAAATCGGGAAATGCGCGCCGAAACAGGCAGAGGAATCAGCCGATCAGCGCTGCCGGATACTTCGCCACGGCGGCGTCGATCTGCTCATCGGTGGACGTGGCGACGCCTTGGATGAGGAACGGCTTCAGATATGTGGCATGCGTATGACGGAACGTGGTCTCGAACGGGGAAAGCAGCTCCTCCATGGTGCGCACATGGCTGCCTTCACGCGTGTAGGTGTCCGCCGGAGAGCCGGTGGACACGGCCAACATGAACTCCTTGCCTTCGAGCGCCCGCCCGCCGCCGTAGGCCCAGCCGGCCTTGATCACGTCATCCTCCCACTGCTTGAGCAGCGCGGGGGAGCTGTACCAGTAGAACGGGAACTGCAGCACGATGCGGTCATGCGTTTCGATGAGCTCCTGCTCATGTTCGACGTTGATTTTGAAGTCGGGATATGCGGCGTACTCGTCCACCACGGTCACGTCGCCGGTCTCGTTGGCCGCGTCCATGAGCTTGCGGTTGACCTGCGATTTTTCCAGATGCGGGTGGAATACCAGTACCAGTGTCTTCATTCATGCTCCTTGTCCAAAGGTTTTTCGTTACGTTCCAGTATGCAGCATGATAATCTCGCCGCGCATGCTTTGTACGTAATTCGTCGATGTCCACGCGTCGATACGGTTGCGCATGGTTTGTCGGGGTCGGCGATAGTATGTTGGCCGTCGTTGTGGCGCGTCGGGGTATATCAGGGCGCGGCAAGAGAAGGCATGAGAAGAGAAGCATGGGAACGGACGGAAGAAGGGCTGATATTTAATGGTGCGGACGCAGAACAGGAACGCCGTCATGGGCAAGGCGTTCAGAACGGCATTGCCGCGGACGTCGCCGGTCTGCATCAGCTTTTTCCTTCTGGCGTTGTCGTACGGCGTGCTGATGGGCACGCGCGGCTTTTCGTTCCTGTGGCCCATGTGCATGAGCGCGTTCATCTTCACCGGTTCCATGGAATTCGTCACCGTGAATCTGCTGGTGTCCGCGTTCAACCCGTTCGTCACGTTCATGCTGGCCGTCATGCTCGGCACCCGTCATCTGTTCTACGGCATCTCCATGCTCGGCCGGTTCAAGAACATGGGCGCCAAGAAGCCGTATCTCATTTTCTCGTTGTGCGACGAGACCTTCGCCATCGACAACGGCACCATCGTTGCGGCCGACGTCGATCGCGGATGGTTCTACTTCTTCGTCGGCCTGCTCAACCAGTCATCATGGGTGGCCGGCGCCACGCTTGGCGGCCTTCTCGGAGAACGCATCACCTTCAACACCTCCGGTCTCGACTTCATCATGACCGCCATGTTCGCCGTCATTTTCGTGGATCAATGGCTGACCACGAAACGCAAAAGCCACATGGCCGCGCTTACCGGCATAGCGGTGCCCGCGATCTGTCTGGGGGTGTTCGGCGCCGACAATTTCATGATCCCATCCCTGGTCGCCATGCTCGTCATGTTCATTCTGCTGCGGCCATACCTGGACGACCTGAAGATCGACAAGACGGACGGGGAGAACGAAACGAACAACGCGGACAAGGAGACGAACGCATGATGATCATGACCACGTGGCAAGGCGTCATCACCATCATCATGGCGATGCTCGGCACCATGCTGACACGTTTCCTGCCGTTCCTGCTGTTCCCCGAATCGAAGGAACCGCCGCGTTTCATCACCTACCTGGGCACCGTCCTGCCGTATGCCATGACAGGCCTGCTTGTCGTGTACTCGCTCAAAGGAGTGCGCCTGACGTCAGGCAGCCACGGCATTCCCGAATTGTTGGCGATTATCGCAATCGCCCTGCTGCACATATGGAAAAGGAACATGCTGCTGTCGATCGCCGGCGGCACCGCCGTCTATATGCTGCTGGTACAGCTGGTTTTCTCTTAAGACGGCTTCCGCCTGTGCTTGGCATTGCGATTACCTGGCGAGCCCCATCTCGTATTTGAGCGTCATCACACGAATGGCGGATTGCTGCACCTTCCGCGCGAACGTCGCATCGCCGGCCGCTTTGGCGTTCAATCCGTCCAACACCGGCTGCACGTAGGAAGAGGCGCCGATACATGCCAAATCGCCGCCGGCTTCGACCAGCCGCACACCCAAATCACTCGGCTGCACGCCACTCAAAGCCGTTGCGGACAGGGAATCGGAAGTGACGACGCCTTGGAAGCCGATTTTCCCGCGCAGATAGCCGGTGACCAGCGTTGATGAGAACACGGCCGGATTATTCGGATCGATCGCCTGATATGTGGCCAAAGACATCATCACCATCGAAGGGCTTGCCTCCAACGTGCTGTTGAACGCGCTGATTTCCGGACCATCCAACGTGGTGGTGGTGTCGAGGATGCCGTTCGCGGTGAAATCGGTATTGCCGGTCACCGATCCCAAACCCGGATAATGTTTGATGGCGCTGCCTACCCCCGAATCGGACATGCCCTGTATGAACGCCTTCGCATGGTCCGCATTGCCGGCCGGATCAAGACCGAAATCACGGTACAGCGCGCCAATCGGGGCGTTCGACGAACGGTCCACGGTCACCGTGCCGACGACGGGTGCCAGATCGACATTGATGCCGGCAGCCTTGAGCTGCGTGCCCCATGCGGATGCCGATTGCCTCAACTGGCTGACATCCATTGCGCCCTGCTGGGTGGCCGAAGGCATGGTATCGAACCCGGCCCCCTTGAGATGCTGGACCAGACCACCCTCCTGATCGGTGGACATCAACAGCTGGTTGTCGCCCGGAGCATACGATTGCAGCGTGGATGTGGCGGCCGCGACCCCGGCGGTCCCCGAATTCCAGTTGCCGATGATCAAGACCGAACCAACATGCCTGTTCGCGATGAGGTCATACAACGATGACGGATCGGAACCAGCGAACAATGGCGCCATAACCAGCTGCCCGACCCGTTCCTCGACACTCATGGACTCCACGGCCCGCACCGCCTTGGCATGCGGCGAATCGTCGCGGACGGACGGCACTTGCGCCTTGTCGAGGGAATCATGCGTGACCGTCGGCCGGCGAGTGGAAAAAGCTGCGGTGGCGGCGTCCGATGGGGAAGCGTCGCCGGAACATGCGGCCAACGTGACCGGCAGCATCGCCACGCAGCAGGCAGCCACCAATCGTGTGAAAAACCCATGAGCCTTCTTCATACCGCCATTATGGCATGCCGGCATTCCCCATATGTTCCCTTCATACGGACATGCCACGGAACAGCCGATTCAGCCCACGGCCAGATCCGTTCGGCTGGCGGCTTAACGGCGTTCCTCGCCTGCCGCTAGGCTATTAGCATGTCTTTCTTTGATATGTTTGGTCCCATGTTCGATCCCGAAGGCGGCTCGAACCGTGCCGGCAGGCAGAATCCGCGCAAACCCAGCAACGACGATCCGATCATCCTCAACGTCGAAACCGACGGAGGGGACGGTCCGCAACCATCGTCGAACGTTCCCCCGAAACGACCTTCGGGCCCCCGCATCACCAGCAAGCCGAACCGTCCGCGCAAACCGTCGAACGGCAGCAAGATCTTCATCGGCGTGGTGCTGGCGCTCGCCATCGTCATCGGACTGTTCTTCGCGCTCGCGCAGTTCGTCACCGATGTCATGTGGTACAGCCAGCTCGGCTTCCAAAGCGTGATTTGGACGCAGCTGGGCACCAGGGTCGGCCTCTGGCTGGCGTACGCGGTGCTCATCGCCGCAGTCGGCTTCATCTCCGCCACGCTGGCGATATGGGCGCGTCCCGACGCTGCGGACGGCTCCACCATCCGCGTGAACGGCGACACCATCGAAATCGGCAAGAGCGTGAGCTCCAAGAGCGCTCGACGCATCGCCGTGGTCATCTCCCTGATTGTCGGACTGGTGTTCGGCTCCCAGTTCAACGCGAACTGGTCCGAAATCCTGCTCATGTTCAACTCGCAAAGCTTCGGCACCAAGGATCCGCAGTTCGGCATCGACAACGGCTTCTACGTGTTCGTGCTGCCCGGACTGAAACTCATCATGTCCGCTGTCTCGCTGTTGCTGCTCGCTGGCATCATCTTCTCCATCGTCACCCACGTGCTTATGGGCGGCATCCGCATCACCATGCCGGTGAACGGCCATGGCCTGTTCCACATCACCAAACGCGCCCGCCGCCAGATCGGCATCTGGCTGATGCTCAACATGTTCGCCTGGGCCGCCAATCAGGTTCTGGGCGTGTTCTCGCACCTGACCGAGGAAGGCAGCAGAATCACCGGTGCCACCTACACCACGGTGAACGCCACCATCCCCGTCACGTTCATCATGGCCGCCATCACCGCCATCCTTGGCGTGATACTGGGCCTGTGGATTATGAAATCCCATACGTTGGAAGGTTCCGCACCCATCGCGGCACGTGCTTCCGAAGCGCTCAAGGCGTGGAAGGTGCCGACCGTGGCCATCGCCTCCGCCATCGTGGTGAGCCTGGTGCTTACCGTGGCCTGGCCGGTGCTGCTGCAGCGCTTCCGCGTCAATCCGAACGCGCAGGAAATGGAATCCACCTATATCCAGCGCAACATCGACGCCACCCGCGCCGCGTACGGCTTGGACAAGGTGAAGGCCGAACAGTACAAGGCCACCACCGAAGGCGAGGAAGGCGCATTGGCCGATTCCGCGGAATCCACCGCTCAGATCCGCCTGCTCGACCCGCAGATCATCTCCCCGACGTTCAAACAGCTGCAGCAGTCCAAGCAGTACTACACGTTCGCCGACACCGTCGCGGTCGACAAATACGACGTCGACGGCGTCAGCCAGGACACGGTGATCGCCGCGCGCGAACTCGATCTGGACGGTCTCGACAACCGCAACTGGGTCAACGACCACACCGTGTACACGCACGGCTATGGCGTTGTGGCCGCCTACGGCAACAAGGTGACCGCCGACGGCCAGCCGAAGTTCTTCGAAGCGGGCATCCCCACCCAAGGCAAGCTCACCGATTCCGAAAAGTACGAGCCGCGCATCTACTTCTCTCCGAACGCCACCGAATATTCGATCGTAGGCGCTCCGGAAGGCACCAAATCCTGGGAATTCGACTATCCGACCGGTTCGGAAGGCGCCACCAACACCTTCAAGGGCGATGGCGGTCCGAAGATCGGCAACATCTTCTCCAGACTGCTGTACGCCATCCGCTTCGGCTCCGACCAGATCCTGTTCTCCAACCGTGTGAACTCCAATTCGCAGATTCTCTACGACCGTTCCCCGAAGGAACGTGTGGCCAAAGTCGCGCCGTATCTGACGCTTGACGGCCGCGTATACCCGGCCGTGGTGGACGGACGGGTCAAGTGGATCGTGGACGGCTACACCACTTCGGACGCCTACCCATACTCTCAGATGACCGACTTGGGCGAGGCCACCAAGGACTCCACCACGGAATCCTCCGACACGGTAAGCAGCCTGAACTCGAAGAACGCCAACTACATCCGCAATTCCGTGAAAGCCACCGTGGACGCATACGACGGTTCCGTGGACCTGTATGTATGGGACCAGTCCGACCCGGTCATCAAAGCCTGGGAGAAGATCTTCCCCGGCCAGTACCACCAGCTGTCGGAAATCTCCGGCGACCTGATGAGCCACATGCGTTATCCGGAAAGCCTGTTCAAGGTGCAGCGCGAACTGCTGGCCAAATACCACGTGTCCAGCGCCAACCAGTTCTTCTCCGGAGAGGATTTCTGGCAGACCCCCGTCGACCCGACCGAATCGCAGCAGGCGCAACAGCGAGACATCCTGCAGCCGCCGTACTATCTGACGCTGCAGACCGGCGGCTCCAGCGAACCGGTGTTCTCGCTGACCTCGTCGTACATTCCCGCAGGCTCGTCCACCAGGGAAATCCTGACCGGCTTCCTGTCGGTCGATTCCGACGCGGGCCACGAGAAAGGCAAAATCGGCTCGAGCTACGGCACCATACGATTGCAGGAACTGCCGAAGGATTCCAACGTGCCGGGCCCCGGCCAGGCGCAGAACAACTTCAACGCGTCCGCCGACGTGTCGAAGGAACTCAACCTGCTCGAATCCGGCTCGACCAATGTGCAGCGCGGCAACCTGCTCACCCTGCCTCTCGGCGGAGGCCTGGTCTACGTGCAGCCGGTGTACGTCAAATCGTCCGGCTCCACCAGCTTCCCGCTGCTGAAGAAGGTGCTCGTCGCATTCGGCGACCAGGTCGGCTTCGCCGACACGCTGGACGAGGCTCTCGACCAGGTGTTCGGCGGCGATTCCGGCGCGTCCGCAGGCGACGCCGAAAACGTGGGCGACACCACCGATGACAAGCAGGATGCTAAGAACGACGATTCCGCCGATGGCAAGACCAACACTGACGGCAAGCAGGACACGCCATCCAATACCGACGGTAAGACCGGCGGCAATAATGGCGATTCGTCCGGCACGATGAGCGCCGACCTGAAGAGGGCACTCGCCGATGCCGCACAGGCCATGAAGGATTCCGATGCCGCCATGAAGAAGGGCGATTGGTCCGCCTACGGCGACGCTCAGAAGCAGCTTCAGGAAGCACTGAACAAGGCCATCGAACTCGAACAGTGATTCCCGTCCGATTCCCTTCATGAAATACGCAGGGGCCGGCTCCTTCCAAAGGAACCGGCCCCTGTTGTCGTTCGCCGCCGGGTATGCTGGGCGCATGGCCGACTATTCTTTCCGCATCGCGACGCAAGACGATATCCAAGCGATCACCGACATCTACAACGCGGCAGTCATCCGCGGCGGCTCGTCCGCCGACACCACGCCACGTACCTACGCGCAACGCAAGGCATGGGTGGAATCGCACCACGATCCATATGCGGTGTTCGTCACCACCGTGCCTGCCACGGATGCAGCCACGGAAGGCGGCGAACGGATCATCGGCTTCTCCGCGCTGTCCGTGTTCTACGACCGCGCCGGCTACGACGGCGTCACCGACCTCGCCTACTACATCGCCCCCGAATGGCAGGGCAGGGGAGCGGGCACCTTCACACTGGCCAAACTGCTTGACGAATGCCGAAACCGCCACATGCGCAAAGCCTGCGGCATCATCTTCGCCGACAACCGCGGATCCATCGCACTGATGAAACATTTCGGATTCACCCAATTCGGACTCATGCCCCAAGCCGCCACCGACTCCACCGGAACCATGCGCGACATGAGCTACTGGCATCTCGACCTGTAAGCACCTGACAGTAGAATCTGTGCGGTTAAACAAGACGAGAGCACGCAAGAACACAGAGGAATGGACGATTATTATGGCATCTGATTTCTGGCTGATCGCAGGACTGGGCAACCCCGGCTCCAAATATGAGGGCACCCGCCACAACATGGGCTTCATGACCGCCGACGTGCTGGCCGAACGCTGGTCCGTCAACTTCTCCGACCACAAGGGACTCGCCATGCTCGGCAAAGGCGTGATGAACCTATCCGGCCGCAACGTCAAATTCTTCCTCGCCAAGCCACTCACCTACATGAACGAATCCGGCAACGCGGTCGCCTCCATCAGCGCCTACTACCAGATCGAACCGGACCATATCGTGGTTATCCACGACGACATGGACCTCGACTTCGGCAGAATCAAAGTCAAAGCCGGCGGCTCCGCAGGCGGGCACAACGGCATCAAATCCATCGACCGTTCGCTCGGCACCCCGAAATACGCGCGCGTGCGCATGGGCGTCGGCCACGCCCAACGCGGAGCCCACGCGCACGACAACACCGTGAACTGGGTGCTGGGCGGCTTCGGACCGGACCAACGCAAGCAGCTCCCCGAATTCCTCGCCGACGGTGCCGACGCGGCCGAAACCATCATCTTCGACGGTCTCGCCAAAGCCCAGGAGCGATTCAATGGCCGCTGAACCGACGTCTCCGGCGCAACCACCGCAACTGCCGACCGCAGGCTCGCTTGCCGGCATCCTCGACGTGCTGGAAACCGATGACGATTTCCGCGCGCTCATCGCCGGGGAAATCGAAGAACCGGAATCAGACATCGACCCCAGCATCACCGTCGGTGTGCCGGACGGCCTACGCCCGGCGCTCGCAGCCGGCGCTGCGGGCAAACAGCCGGTCGTGCTCGTCGTCGCCTCCAGCCGCGAAGCGGAGGAAGCCGTGGAGTCCATCCGTTCCTGGTATGACGGAGACCCAAACGATGTGGCGCAGCTTGAAGCATGGGAGACCCTTCCCCATGAACGGCTTTCACCACGCGCGGACACTGTGGCAAGCCGCATGGCGGTGTTCCGCAGGCTGAAGCATCCCGAAGAGGGCAGCACGCTGTTCGGCCCCATCCGCATTCTGGTCATGCCGGTGCGCTCCCTCATCCAACCGGTGGTCGCAGGCTTGGGGGACGTCGAACCACTCGTGTTCTCCCAAGGCGAGGAACTGCCTCTTGACGAAGCATCCCGCAAACTGGTGGAAAACGCGTACACGCGCGTCGACTTGGTGATGGACCGTGGCGAATTCGCCGTCCGCGGTGGCATCATCGACGTTTTTCCGCCCACTCTGCCGCATCCGGTGCGTATCGAATTCTTCGGCGACGAGATCGACACCATACGTGAATTCCACGCATCCGACCAGCGCACCTACGGTAAGGATATTTCCACCGTATGGGCCACGCCATGCCGTGAACTGCAGTTGACCGACCAGATTCGCCAACGTGCGAAATCGCTGATCGGCTCCATTCCCAACGCCGAGGACATGCTCGAATCCATCGCCAACGCCATTCCTGTGGAAGGCATGGAATCGCTGCTGCCCGCGCTGGTCGACGATATGGAACCGGTGCAGGGCATGCTGCCCAAGCATGCGCTGGTCATGCTGTCCGACCCGGAAAAACTTCGTCGCGCCGCCGACGATCTGGCGAAAACCGCCAACGAATTCCTTGCCGCAAGCTGGCACGTCGCCGCATCCGGACATGGCGCCGGAGCGCCGATCACCTTCGACCAGGCGAATTTCTACGATTTCGAGGAAACCATCTCCGCACTCGTCTTCTCCAAACATGACGTGTGGAAACTCACCAGCTTCGGCGTCGACGCCACCCGGGAAGGCCACATCCAACTTGATGCCACCAAACCCGGTGAATACCGCGGTGACGAAAACAAAGCGGCCTCCGGCATCGAAGGACTGCTCGACGCCGGCTATGCGGTGACGATCACGGCCGCGGCCCAAGGCACACTCACCCGACTGAAGCGTGCGATCAACGAAACCGGCATCGCGAATTTCGATTGCGTCCGATCGCGCGCCATCGACGGTTTCGTGGACGACGCCGCGAAAATCGCCCTGCTCACCGAACGCGACCTGACCGGCCGCACATCCGCCGCAGGACAGGCGAAAACGCCGAAACGCCGCCGCAAGGCCATCGACCTGATGGAACTCAAAACGGGCGATTACGTCGTGCACGAACAGCATGGCATCGGCCGGTTCGTCGAGATGCGCCAACGCGCCATCGGCAAAGGCGAAAACCAGACCACCCGAGAATACCTGGTCATCGAATACGCTCCCAGCAAACGAGGTGCGCCGGCGGACAAACTGTTCATCCCCACCGACCAGCTCGACCAGGTCAGCAAATACATCGGCGCCGAAACGCCGAAACTCAACAAGCTGGGCGGTTCCGACTGGGCCGCCACCAAAGCCAAGGCGCGCAAGCATGTGCATGAGATCGCCGAGGATCTGGTCAAGCTCTACTCGGCACGCCAGCGTACGAAAGGCTATGCCTTCAGCAAGGACACGCCGTGGCAGAAGGAGCTGGAGGACGCTTTCCCCTATCAGGAGACGGCCGACCAGCTCACCACCATCGACGAGGTCAAGTCGGATATGGAGAAACCCATTCCGATGGACCGTCTGATCTGCGGCGATGTGGGCTTTGGCAAAACCGAAATCGCGGTGCGCGCCGCGTTCAAGGCGGTGCAGGATTCCAAGCAGGTGGCCGTGCTCGTGCCGACCACACTGCTCGTGCAACAGCATTTCGAGACTTTCACCGAACGTTTCGAAGGCTTCCCCGTGAACGTGGCTGCCATGAGCCGATTCCAGACCACCAAGGAGATTAACGAGACCATCAAGGGGCTTGAAGACGGTTCCGTGGATGTGGTCATCGGCACGCACAAGCTGCTCAATCCGAAGATCAAGTTCAAGGATCTGGGACTCGTCATCATCGACGAGGAACAGCGTTTCGGCGTCGAGCACAAGGAGACGCTCAAGGCGTTGCGCACCAATGTGGACGTGCTGAGCCTGTCGGCAACGCCTATCCCGCGCACGTTGGAAATGGCTGTCACCGGTATCCGCGAAATGTCCACGCTGGCCACGCCGCCGGAGGATCGTCTGCCGGTGCTCACCTACGTCGGCGCTTACGAGGACGCGCAGGTCACCGCCGCCATCCGGCGCGAGCTGTTGCGTGGTGGGCAGGTGTTCTACGTGCACAATCGCGTGCAGGACATCTCCTCCGTCGCGGCGAAAATCCACGAGCTCGTACCCGAATCGCATGTCGGCATAGCCCACGGCAAGATGGGGGAGAAACAGCTTGACGGTGTGATCCGCGACTTCTGGCATCGCGACATCGACGTGCTGGTATGCACCACCATCATCGAAACCGGCCTTGATATTTCCAACGCCAACACGCTGATCGTCGACCATGCCGACCGCTTCGGCTTGAGCCAATTGCATCAGCTGCGTGGCCGCGTCGGCCGTGGACGTGAGCGCGCGTACGCGTACTTCCTGTACGATCCGACCAAGCCGATGACCCAGCAATCGCATGACAGGCTCGCCACCATCGCGCAGAACACCGCGCTCGGCTCTGGTTTCGACGTAGCCATGAAGGATCTCGAATTGCGCGGCACCGGCAATCTGCTGGGAGACGAGCAGAGCGGCCATATCGAAGGCGTCGGCTTCGACCTGTACGTGCGTATGGTGTCCGAAGCGGTCGAACAGTACAAGGAGCCGGAACGCAAGGAATCGGTTGCCGTCACCATCGACCTGCCGATCGAGGCGTCCATTCCCGTCGACTACATCGATTCGGACAAACTGCGATTGGAAGCGTACCAGAAACTCGCCTCCGCACGCACCGAAGACGATCTCGACGAGCTGCGCGACGAACTCACCGACCGTTATGGCAAGCCGCCCGTCGATTTCGAAGCGCTGTTCGACGTGGCGCGGTTGCGGTTCAAGGCTCGCAAGCTCGGCATTTCCGAGATCATCGCGCAAGGACGCAACGTGCGCGTGTCGAAGTTCGAGCCGCGTGAATCCGCGCAGATGCGCATGGCCAGAATCTACAAAGGCATCCAGTACCGGCCGTTGACCAAGACGTATCTGGTACCGGCTCCATTCGCAGGCTCGCTTGGTTCCAAGCCGATGAGCTCGGACGAAGTGGTCGGATGGACCAGTCAATTGCTTGACGATCTGGACTGGAAACCGACACCGCGTCAATGACAGTGGGATGCAAAAAAGAGTGTGAGCGTTCACATGGAACATGCGGGCAAAGTTTGGCATACGTCCATAAATCGCACTATTCTTGGCATTGTCATCACAACCTAACGTTTATAAGGAGTAGTTGTGGCAGTAATTGAAAGCGTTTACGCGCGTCAGATTCTCGATTCCCGCGGCAACCCGACCGTCGAGGTCGTTCTTGACACCGATGACGGTGCTCAGGGCCTGGGCCTCGTTCCGTCCGGTGCTTCCACCGGCGAAGCCGAGGCTTGGGAGCGTCGCGATGGCGACAAGTCCGTTTACCAGGGCAAGGGTGTGCTCAACGCCGTCAAGGCCGTGAACGAGGAGATCGCTCCGAAGGTCATCGGCATGGACGCTTCCGATCAGCGCGCTCTCGATGAGACCATGATCGAGCTCGACGGCACCCCGAACAAGGGCCGTCTGGGCGCCAACGCCATCCTCGGCGTGTCCCTGGCCGCTCTGTACGCTTCCGCCGAGTCCGCGGATCAGCCGCTGTACCGCTACATCGGCGGCACCAACGGCCACATCCTGCCGGTCCCGAACATGAACATCATGAACGGTGGCGCCCACGCTGACTTCGCCACCGACATCCAGGAGTACATGATCTCCCCGTACGGCTTCAACACCTACAGCGAGGCTCTGCAGGCTGGCGTCGAGGTCTACCACACCCTGAAGAACGTCCTGAAGAAGCAGGGCCTGAACACCGGCCTCGGCGACGAGGGCGGCTTCGCTCCGAAGATGAAGTCCAACAAGGACTCCCTGAACTACATCATGGACGCCATCTCCGCCGCCGGCTACGAGCCGGGCAAGCAGATCGGCATCTCCCTCGATGTGGCTTCCTCCGAGTTCTACAACAAGGAGACCGGCAAGTACCACTTCGAAGGCGACGACCGTGAGGCCGGCTACATGCTCGACTTCTACGAGAACCTCATCAACGAGTACCCGATCGTCTCCATCGAGGATCCGTTCCAGGAAGAAGGCTGGGACGACTGGGCGGCCATCACCGCCAAGCTCGGCGATCGCCTGCAGTTCGTCGGCGACGACCTGCTGGTCACCAACCCGGCACGTCTGGCCAAGGGCATCAAGCTCGGCGCCGCCAACTCCCTGCTGGTCAAGCTCAACCAGATCGGCACCGTCACCGAGACCCTCGACGCCATCGAGCTGGCCACCAAGAACGGCTTCACCTCCATGGTTTCCCACCGTTCCGGCGAGACCCCGGACACCACCATCTCCGACCTGGCTGTGGCAAAGAACACCGGCCAGATCAAGACCGGTGCCCCGGCTCGTGGCGAGCGTATCGCCAAGTACAACCGCCTGCTCGAGATTGAGGAGGAGCTCGGCTCCACCGCTCAGTACGCCGGCTACAGCGCTTTCAAGGCCTGCAAGAAGTACATCGCCGAGTGAGCGTAGCCAGCGCATCATGAATGCGTTGACATAGAAATACCCGTCGTGTTCCAAGTCGAACGCGACGGGTATTTTCGTTGCTATGAGTTCGAAGGCACGAAAAAAACCATCACAACGCGGCGGCGCCGGCCCGGTCGCGTTCTTCGTGGCATTGTTCATCGTGGCTTTGGGAACCATCCAGTTGGCATCGACATTCCATACCTATGCGTTGAATCTGGCAGAGCTTAACGGACTGAAAAAACAGGAAGCGGCGTTGGTCGCGCAGAAACGCGAGCTGGAGAACGATATCGCAAGATGGGATGACAAGGCGTATGTCACCGCCCAGGCCAGGGATCGTTTGGGATTCGTCTTCCCCGGCGAACAGGCGATTCGTGTCGAGCATCCCGAAGCGGTGACCGGCAAGAGCGAGCCGAAAAAAGGGACGACATACGACGAATCACCGAAAACCGCCCTGCCGTGGTATAAGGAACTTGCATATTCCTTCAAGCAGGCGGATCGGTCGGATCCCGTGAAGGCCGACTCGACGAAACAGTCGCAGCATGCCGGCGAAGAAGACAAACAGGACAGTCAACAACAGACTGGCCAATCGCAACAGGACGGTCAGCAGCCGTCAGAAGACGGACAGGAGTGACATGGACATGACGATTATCGAACAGGCCAAGGGTTTGGCGGACAAAGTGCTTGCCCAACCCGCCACCGAACATGATATCGCCGTGGTGGAGCGTCAGCTTGGACGTTACCCGCGCGGCATGGTCGCCGTCGGAGCCCGTTGCGTATGCGGCCGGCCTTTGGCTGTGGTCACCCGGCCGTTGCTTCCAGGCGGTGTCCCGTTCCCGACGACCTGCTATCTGACCGGGCCCGAAGCGGTGAAGGCCATCTCCCACATCGAAGCCGAAGGCAAGATGAAGGAATACAACGATATGCTGGCCGAAAACGAGGATCTGCGTGCCGGATACGAACGAGCCCACGAACTGTACCTCGCGTTCCGCCATGAAATCGCTTTGGCCTTGGAAGACAGCGAGGAACACATCGAAGGCACCAGTGCCGGCGGCATGCCGGTGCGTGTCAAATGCCTGCATGCGTTGTTGGCCCAGACGCTGGTGATGGGTGAGGGCGCCAACCCCATCGGTGATATGGCCCTGTCCGCCATCAAACATGAGTTCGATCCGGCCGTGTGCCGTTGCGCAGTGGAAAACGAAGAGTAGAAGGTGGGAGTAATGAAGTCGGTAACCGTTGCCGGTATTGATTGCGGCACGAATTCGATTCGTCTGAAAGTCTCGCGTGTGAGCGAGGACGGTGTGGAAGACATCGTTCCGCGCATCCTGCGGGTGATTCGTCTCGGTCAGGACGTGGACAAAACCCATCGCTTCGCCGACGAGGCGTTGGCGCGCGCCTATGAGGCCGCCCGAGAATTCGCCGGCGTGCTTGCCGAACATCCCGTGGACGGCATCCGCTTCGTGGCTACATCGGCCACCCGTGATGCCGAGAACCGTGAGGAATTCGAAGACAACATCGAGAAGATCTTGGGCGTGCGTCCCGAAGTCATTCCAGGCACGGAGGAAGCGGATTTAAGCTTCCTTGGTGCCACCAGCATCGTCCATCGCGAGGTCGAGGCCCCCTATCTGGTGGTCGATTTGGGCGGAGGTTCCACCGAACTGGTGCTGGGAGGCGACGGCGTCGCCCATCCGAGCACGCAGGTGCAGGCCGCGTTCTCCATGAATATCGGGTCTGTCCGTATGACGGAGCGTCATCTGAAAAACGACCCGCCGACCGAGGGGCAGATCGCCGAGGCGGTCGCGGATATCGACGCGCATATCGACGAGGCGTTCAAGACCGTTCCCGCCGGCAAGACCCACACCATCATCGGCGTGTCCGGAACGGTCACCACCATGACCGCATTGGCTATGGGATTGACGGAATACGACCACACCGCCGTGGACGGCGCACGCTGCACGCTGGAAGATGCCTATGCCGTTGACAACCGGTTCCTGCACATGCCTCGTGAGGAGCGTCTGACCTACAAGACCATTCATCCCGGACGCGTCGATGTGGTCGGCGGCGGCGCATTGGTGTGGAACCGTGTGCTTGCCAAGGTGTCTGAAGCCGCATATGAGGATCATGGCCAGCGCATCGACTCCTTCATGGCCAGCGAGCATGGTCTGTTGGACGGCATCGTGCTGGATTACGGCAAGAGATTGCTTGCTGCGCGCTGACGTGGCATAATAGCTTGGCGTCGGCTTTTTCTTCTGGCCGGCGCAAAGCCTCCATGGCGAAATCGGTATACGCAGTCGACTTAAAATCGACCTCTTCGGATTGCGGGTTCGAGTCCCGCTGGAGGCACTTTTGGAAACCGCCAGAGATGGCGGTTTTCCTTTATCCTCCAACGGTTTTGGCATCATCGCGATTCACTGCGATTCAACCCTTTTCCACGGTGGGTTATGGAAAAATGTGGGCAATGTGTAGGCAAAATGTGGCATATCGTTCCCGAAACATTCCGTAGGTACACTGTCGGACATTACAAACCGTATGACACCGACTGAAACGGATGACGCATGACTTCGAAAGACATCAAGCCTGTAATCGAACAGCCCGCCACTGAAATCCCCCTGATGCTTGCGCAGGCGATTATCGTTGCCGGCGTGCTCGCTATCGGCGAAATCGCATGTTCTCCGCTGTACTTTACCTTGATGGACCATTCGTTGGCACTCGTTCCGTGGGCATTGGAAGCCGCATTCCTTGCCGTGGCGTTCACCTTCGTCGTGGGCTTCGCATTGTTGTGGTGCGCCGAATCGTTCACTTTCAAACTCAAGGAACGATTCCGCCCGTTCGGCTATGCGGCGGTAGGATTGATTGGATACGGCGTATGGAGCCTGCTGGTGTTCACCGCCACCATCAATTCGATACTCGCCAAAGTCGGGGAAAGCGTTCTTACCAACGGCCAGGTCGGCGCGATCGCGCTGAACGGAGCAGCCTTGGGCTTCGTCGCTTTCCTTTTCGCAAAACTGCTCGACGTCAAACTCGGCAATCGCAAAACCGTTGCGATAATTCTGCTTATCGCGGAAATCGTCATTGCCATCATCGGCCTACTCATCATGATTCGCATGTTCAGCGTGCTTTACGCGGCGTGACGGCGAAGACGCGGAAAAGAGAGCGCAATATACATGTTCAGCATTCTGGAGATGTTCACCATCGGCGTCGGCCCCAGCTCGTCGCACACCGTAGGACCGATGGTCGCGGCCAGCAGATTCGCTGCCTCCCTTGAACGTGACGGCATACTGAACCGGGTCGGCCGCGTGCGAACGGTACTGTATGGTTCGCTCGCCCTGACCGGTCTTGGGCACGGTACCGATCGCGCCACGGTGGCGGGCTTGGAAGGCAACGTACCGAAAACCGTCGATACCGATCACATGAGCAATATCCGTATGGAATGCGAGGCAGGCGGCGAGCTGATGCTCAACGGCACGCATCGCATCGATTTCGATTACGGACGCGATGTGGTGATGGATGTATGGCACCGCATGGCGGCCCATCCCAACGGCATGCGATTCCAAGCCTTCGACCGGCAGAACAATCTCATCGACGAACAGGTCTGGTATTCCATTGGCGGTGGATTCGTCAGACAAGGCGACGCCGACGACCTGATGATCGGCATCCATGAGAAACCCCCTGCGGGAACGGCCTTCGCCGATCAGACCGACGATTCCTCAACCGATATCGATATGGACATGCCCTATCCGTTCACCACATGCGACGAACTGATCTCGCTGTGCGATGAACATCACATGAGTGTGGCCGATGTGGTGTGGGCCAATGAGACGGCCATGCGGTCCGCCGTGCAGGTGCGCAGCGATTTGGACACTGTATGGCATGTGATGCGCCGCTGCGTGCAGCACGGTTGCAATACCAACCAAACCGTTCTGCCTGGCGGCCTTGACGTGCCCCGCAGGGCGCCAAAAATGTATGCAAGGCTCGCATCCAACAGCGACGTGCTCAAACGGGACGGCAGGCGCTCCGACGCTGTACTCGAATCATCGGACGCCGCATGGGTCGACCTGTTCGCATTGGCGGTTTCCGAGGAGAACGCGGCAGGCGGACGCATCGTCACCGCGCCTACCAACGGTGCGGCTGGCGTCATTCCGGCGGTGCTCCACTATTATTGGCATTTCGTGGATCATGCGGATGAGGATGGTGTGGTGACGTTCCTGCTGACCGCAGGGGCGATTGGATACTTGTTCAAACGCAACGCGTCCATTTCCGGTGCCGAAGTCGGATGTCAAGGCGAGGTCGGCACAGCCTGTTCCATGGCCGCGGCGGGGCTGTGCGCCGTGATGGGCGGCACGCCTCACCAAGTGGAGAATGCCGCGGAAATCGGTATCGAGCACAATCTGGGACTGACCTGCGATCCGGTCGGTGGTCTGGTGCAGATTCCCTGCATCGAACGCAACGCCATGGCGGCCAATACCGCCATCAACGCGGTCCGTATGGCCATGCTGGGCGACGGCACGCATATCGTGAGTCTTGACCAAGCCATCAAAACCATGAAGGACACCGGCGAGGACATGATGGCCAAGTACAAGGAGACGTCGAAAGGCGGTCTTGCGGTCAATGTTGTTGAATGCTAGCGATGGATGGTGCTAATCTTGGTGACACTGTGTTTTTTCAAGGAGGTTCACCATGGCATCTGAAATGCCTGTTGTCAATGCCGAATTCGGCGATCGCCCGACCATCGAATTCCCGACTGAGATCGCTCCCGCCGGCCTGAAGGTCGTGGAGCTCTTTGAAGGCAATGGCCCGATGGTCCGCCGTGGAGACACCGTCACCGTCAACTACCATGGTGTGGTCTGGGGCAAGGACACCCCGTTCGACTCCAGCTTCGACCGTCACCAGCCGGCCACGTTCGGCATCGGTGTGGGACAGGTCATCAAGGGCTGGGATCAGACCGTTCCGGGACACAACGTCGGTTCCCGCCTGGTGGTGTCCATTCCGCCGGAGTACGGTTATGGCTCCCGTGGCGTTCCGCAGGCCGGCATCGGCGGCGAGGACACGCTGGTGTTCGTGATCGACATCATCTCCACCCGCTGATTGACGGGTATCATTCTTCCAAGGTCAAGGAGGATAACATGGCCGAAGAAAAGACGATCCTGCTGACGCAGGAGGCGTACGACAAGATGAAAGAAGAACTCGCCTGGCGTGAGGGCGAGTACCGTGACGAGATTCTGTCCAAGGTCTCCGCGGCGCGTGCCGAAGGCGATTTGAGCGAGAACGGCGGCTATCAGGCTGCCCGTGAGGCGCAGCGCGTGAATCAGGGACGCATCGACGAACTGACCGTCAAACTGCGCAATGCGAAGATTCTGACTGCGCCCAAGGCCGGTGAGGTCGGTGACGGATCCCTAGTGACCCTTGAAGTCAACGGACGTGAAATGGTGTACGTGCTTGGCACGCGAGACCTGTCCATCGCCACGGATTACAGCATCATCAGTCCTGAATCGCCGATTGGCGCCGCCATCAATGGCGCTCATGCCGGAGATACGGTGACCTATACCGCTCCGAACGGCCGTGAGATTTCCGTGACCATCAAGGAAGCCAAGCCGCTCGCCTGACATACGTGTGACGAAAACAACAGCCCGTTCCTCCATCGCATTCGTACGATGAGGGGACGGGCTTATTTTGTTTTGTCCATGTGGGGTTGATTACGCCTTAGGGCCACAATTGCACGATCACCATGTAGATGGCCACCATGTGGCAGGCGTATCCCGCCACGGTTCCGGTATGGAAGATCTCATGGAAGCCGAACACCTTCGGCCAGGGGTCGGGCTTGCGCAGCGCATACACGATGGCTCCGGCGATATAGCAGGCGCCGCCGGCACACAGCAGTATCACCACGGTAGGTCCGGCATAGGGGGACATCCAGAACAATCCCATGAACGCGACGCCGGACACGCCGAAAATAATATAGACAAGAACATAAAGCCAGCGAGGCGCGCTGATCCAGATGACATGGATGATGAGCGCCACCGTGGTGCAGATCCACATGCCCGCGATGATGGAATCACGCCAGAATGGCGTGAGCGCGAAGGAAACGGGCGTATAAGTGCCGGCGATCAGCAAAAAGATGTTCATATGGTCGATGCGACGGAGCACATCGGTAACCCGTGGTGACCAATCTCCCAGATGATAACAGGCGGAATTGCCGAACAGTACCAGCGAGCAGGTCATGAACACGGCGCACGCCCATTTGAGCCCGGTGCCATGAGCGAGGCAGATCAGCACGATGCCCGCGGCAAGAGCCAGGGGAGTGGCGATGGCGTGGATCCAGCCACGCAGGAGCGGCTTTGGCCTGCCATGCACGTCGAGTCTGATTTTGCGTTCGATTTCGGCGGGGACGATGCCTTCGATTTTTGCGGCATGGGCTTCGCCTTTGGCGATGGCACGTTTGGCTTTTGCATCCGCCTTGCGTCGAATGTTCTCGGCCTTATTGTGCGCCTTCACGCGAATGGTCTCAGCTTTCGCCTGCAGGGCCTGCTCGCGTGCTTCGGCGATGACCGCGCGTTTCGCCTCGATTTCTGCGTTTGTAGGTTTCGCCATCGGATGCCTCCACTATAAGTTACGGAACCGTAACCTACGTTAGCGTAACCGTCGGATATGTCAATCGGCGTTTCCGCATTATACGTGGGCATATGGTATGCAACCCCGCCATTGATGCGTATTATGGTTGCATGGCTGATTTCTCACATATCCTGATGACCCGTCCGGATTTCGGTGACGACGATCGTGAATGGTTGCACCAGTTGGTGGCCGATTGGCAGGTGATTGCCGATTTGAGTTTCGCCGACTTGCTGCTAATCCTGCAGAACGGCGAGGGCAAGTACATCATTGCCGAGCAATGCCGTCCGTCCACGGTGATGAGTCTGAGAGCCGAGGATGTGGTCGGCAACGTCGTCCCGGAATCCCTGTGCGCCGAGCTTGACGCGGCCATGGACTCCGAATCGGTGTTCCGCTCCTCGAAACTGCGTACGGTCGGCAAGGCCAAGGTCTGCAACGTGTACGCCCCGGTGCGTCATAATGGCAAGATGCTTGGCTTGGTAGTCCGCGAGACCAACATGGCCACACGCGAATCGAACGGCCGTTATGAGTCCGAAAGCATCAGCGCCGGCAAACAGCTGTATGAGATGATTCCGCGCGGCCAGTTCCCGTACCGTAACCCGGTTATGAACCAGCGCCATAACGCACGTGTGGCGGATGGCTTCATCGTGCTCACCGTCGACGGCATCGTCCGATACGCGTCTCCGAACGCCATCAGCTGTTTCCGTCGTTTGGGATCGGTCAGCACCATGCAGGGGGAGTATCTGAGCGAGATCGGCACCAAACTGCTGCATGAGAACGATCCGGTGCTGGAAACGCTGCCATTGGTACTGAGCGGCAAAGCCGCGGTGGATTCCGAATTGGACGCTAACAAAGCCGCGGTGTCCATGCGCTCTCTGCCGTTGATGGACGCCAATGGTCGCGTGGGTGGTATCGTGCTGTGCCGTGACGTCAGCGAATTGCGCCGCCGCGAGAAGGAATTGCAGACCAAGGACGCCACCATTTCCGAGATTCACCATCGTGTGAAGAACAATCTTCAGGCGGTATCCGCGTTGCTGCGCTTGCAGGCGCGCAAGACCAAGTCCGAAGAGGTCAAAAAGGAGCTCAAGGAAGCACAGCGCCGCGTGCAGACCATCGCCATGGTGCATGAGGGATTGAGCCAGACCGCCGATGAGATCGTCGACTATGACAAGGTCATTTCCAACCTGCTTAAGATGGCCGTCGATTTGGCTACGATGCGCGACCAGCACATCGATGTCGATTTCGTAGGCAAATTCGGCATGATGCCGGCACAGGATGCCACGCCGCTATCGTTGGTGCTTACCGAACTGATCACCAATTCGGTGGAACACGGTTTCGAAGGACGTAAGGAAGGACATATCACGATTTCTGTGGGCCGCGGTGGCAATAACCTCAACGTGGTGGTGGAGGATGATGGCACCGGCTTGGCGGATGAGGAGCATGATGGCATGGCTCGCTCTTCCGGATCAGGGCTTGGAACACAGATCATCAACACGTTCGTCACCAATGATTTTGGCGGAACGGTGCATTGGGAGCCACGTCGCGGTGGTGGTACCCGTGTGGTGCTCGACATGAAATTGCGTGCCGCGCAAGATAACTGACCTCTAGAACTGGAATGGCATATGGAAGGGCCGGTCGGATTCCATCGAATCCGACCGGCCCTTCCATATGCCCTGAAAAGAATCAGACCTGCATCTGCATGGCCTGCGAGCGACGTGCACGCATCGCGCGCCGCTTGAGCGCGCGCCGCTCGTCTTCGCTCAGACCGCCCCAAACGCCGTAGTCCTGATTGGTGTCGAGCGCGCATTTCAGACACGCGTCAATCACCTTGCAGGTACGGCAAACGGCCTTGGCTTCTTCGATTTGCTGATAGGCGGCACCGGTGTTGCCGACCGGGAAAAACAGTTCCGGATCCTTATCCCGGCACGCGGCCTTGGCTCGCCAATCGAAAGCACTGCTCATGTAATCGCCTTCCTCTTGCCATAAGTGGCGTTCTATCCGTTATTTAGATAACCACGAATCGGATGATTTTTCAAGACTTTTTCGCAAAAGAAGCCAAGTTTTTTTAGAATCCTTGGAATTCCGCGCATTGCACGGGACATGCCTGTGCTTGTTGGATGAAGACCCCACGCCCGGCAATGGCATAGTCATCGACGCCGAAACCGTCGAGAACCGCGCTGGGAATCCCCATCATCACATCGGTGGCTCTCTCTCCGCAAGGAAACGCAACACGTGTGAGGCAACGTTCAAGTAGGGTGCTTTGCGGCTTTTCTACAGCTGCGATTACCGTGACGGACGGATCGGCGAGTGCGGTCTTGAGCTTATCGGCTTCGGGCATGGCTGCGAAAGGGGAGAGCAATTCGTCGGCGTCATCCACGAACCATATGGTGCGTTCGTGCTGCGGCGATGTTCTGCCGTCGTCGGTGGTCCATTCGCTGTTCGTCTTGCGTGTGAACCGGATGGTGCAGCGACCGGATTCATAGAGACGGCTGGCGCAGCAGAGCAGCAGATTGGTTTTGCCGCTTCCGCATGCGCCAATCACGGCGATGTTGCCGTGTCCTACGTCAAGGAATGCGGTGGAGATGAGTACACCGTCGTCGCTCAAAGCAAAAGGCACATGGTGCCATGCCTCTCGCTGTGGCGCCGTCAAATCGTCTTTACCTGCATGTGGTGCGAGCGGCGCGGAGAACAAAGGGGAGGGATTGGTGGTGCCGCTGAATGCCGATGCGGTGTTGATGGCATGCACCAAGGAATCAATGTCATGGACCGCGCTGCAGCGGAAAGGAACAGTGCGTTGACCGTCATGACAGTAAGCGGCACCGGGGAAGGCCGGTGGAATCAAAGCTGCATCCTTGGTGCCGATCAGTTCATTCGATTGCATTTGGTCGGTGACGCGTAGGCAGATGCTCAGCGATATGTTGGCCTTCATATCGGCATGGACCTGACCCATGGGATTTTGCGTGCATACGATGAGATGCATACCCAAAGAGCGTCCGAGCGACGCCAATCGATTGAGTCGCTGCATATAGTCGGGTAGACGGTCGCGCAATGCATGGAATTCGTCAATGACCACCACGAGCCGTGCAGGGGGATGGGAAAGCTGGTCGAATCTGGAAACGCGTTCGGCACTTACCAAGGCCTCCCTGCGTGCCAATTCTTGTTCTATGGCGTTCAGCGCACGGACGGCATGGGCGAGGTCAAGATCGCAGACGTTGCCCACGGTATGCGGCAGACGCTCCAAAGCGTTGAAGGTCGATCCTCCTTTGAAATCCAGAAAGACGAAATGGAGGGTTTGAGGACTATGCCGAATCGCCAATGCCATGCACCAACTGATCAGCAGTTCGGATTTCCCCGAGCCTGTGGTCCCCGCGACCATGGCATGTGGTCCGGATGATGCCAGATCTATATGGAATATGCCATGTTCTGACATGCCGATGCCGTTCGTTGGGGAACGGACAAGCCAATTACGCACGATGGTGCGCCATATGAGCGGGTCGTTGTCCAGGCCATGCAGATGCTCAAAACTTATGGACGGCATGTCGGCGAAAAGCTGAGCATGGTCGATTTCGTTTCCGTTATGATGCGTTGGAACCGGCGAATCGCTTCCAGTAATGGTGTTGCTGTTCGTTTCTTCATGCCTGACGCGCATGATCATGGTGATGAGCATCAATGCGCTGCCGAGCAGACTCGGAGCGAGCATCGCCGCATAGAGCCAATGACGTTGCATGCACATGACAATCAGCATGATGAGCTGCGCCAGCAAAGGCGCGCTCCAACTCAATACAGTGAGATGTTGTTCGCTTATACGGTGAGGGGCCTTTTTGTTCATACGGCCAGCATGGGCAAGAGCGGCGGCATGCCGCAAGCCAATATGAGGGTTGTGGTCGGAGAATGTGGGTTATCCACATCCTCCGGCGTGTCGTCAGTTTTGCTGTTCGGCCAGCGTGCCCACGGTTCCTGCGGAATGCGTGCCGTGTGAGAGTTCGGAGAAAAGCTGGATGTTCTTCGCGTCATCCAGCAGAACGCACGATCCGACCCCATCGACGTAATAGTCCGGATCGGTCCAATACACGCTTCCCGAAATGCCATCCTTGCCTGAGGCGCTTTTGAAAGCCAACGCCATCCGAAGCAGAGAGGAAGTCGATGCTTTCTCATCCACGGTTACGGAGCTCAACGCCGCTGCGGCGACCTTTTTGGTCTTGTTGAAATTCGTGAGCGTCTGTTTGGAAGCGCCCTTCTTGACGATGGCGTTGATCACCTGGCGCTGACGTGCGGCACGGCCGAAATCGCCTTGCACATCGGCATATCGCATACGGGAGAACGCCAAAGCGGTGTTGCCGTCCACGGTGTGGCATCCGGCGGTCCAGTTCATACCCGAATAAGGGTCATTCACATTCTGGTCGTAGCATAGGTCCACGCCTCCCAAGGCATCGACCACTTTGACGAGTCCGCCGAAGCGGACCATTGCCACATGGTTGATTTTCTGGCCGGTGATGTCCTCCACCTCGTTGACCAACTGTTTGCGGCTGTACAGCTGCGCCACGGCGTTGATCTTCATATAGCTCCCATCGATTTCCACCAGGGAATCGCGAGGAATGGAAATCAGCGAGGACGATCCTGTTTTCGGCTTGGTGAGTACAAGAATGGTGTCGGTTCTGAAACCTTCGACGTCACCGGCATCTCCGATGGTGCCCTCACGTTCGTCGGAGCCAAGAATAAGCCAGCTTTCGCCGGCGGTGTCCGCTTTGGATGTCAGCCAGGTCTGTTTGTTGAGCTGGTCATCGACCCAGTTCCAAGCGGAGAATACCCCTATTCCCAGTGCGAGAATCAGTACAAGGAAAATGGAAAGGACGATACGTCCGACGCGAGGTCTTCTTTTTGGCACGGAAGCCGTCGCTGGAGAGGATGGAACAGATCGGAGCGCCGTGGAGACGGAGGATGACCCCCGGAACTGCTGCGTTGGATTGGCCGTGCGGGTATGTTCTGGAGCGAAGGACACCGGAGATGATGAAGGGTTTCTTCTTGTCTCGCTCGTTGCCCGTGCCGCAGGCTGGAAGCTTTGCGGAACCGAGGAAGAAGGACGCGCCGTACGTTTGGCCGGTTTTACGGATGATGCATGGTCGGAACGTTTCGCCGGTGCGAAACTCGCTGGCTGGCTCGGTGCGCTTTGCGAGCGGGAGGAATCCGTGGACGGCATGGTTTTTTTGCGTCCTGATGACGGAATGAAACTTGGTGGCACGCTCGTAGGCTCTTTTGCTCCTTTGCCTTCACTCATGGTTCCTCCAAAAAGATTCGTCCCTGCGTCATACGTTGAAAGGGGACGTGATTGCGTGGTCTACGTCAGTTCTTTGCCGGAACGGCACATACGGTCGCATTAAGGTATCGATCCGCAAGCCCGATGTACTGGCCCGTGGTCGCGTCATGAATGGAGCCGTCATCCGGGTCGACGGTGCCGCCAGTGCTTGGATCGACCAACGTGCCGTCGGATTTGGTGATCAGTCCCGTGACGGGATCGGGAGTCTCGGCAGTGGTGTCCGACTGGTTGCTGTCGGTCGTGCCGGAATCGTCGGAGCTGGCTGAATTATCTGAACTGGTGTCGGAGGAGTCGCCCGAGTTTGAATCGGCGGTATCGAAAATCGGCTTGCCCGCTCGCATCTTCTCCCAGAGATTGTCGGCTTCGTCGGTCCAGACGGAACGGTTGGGGTCGGACGGTGCTGGGACCACGGGGACGGTCTGGGTCTGCAGGTTGGTCATGGTGAAATTCTTCAGGCTCATGGCAAGTCCCGCCAAAGCCGCGGTATCAGCCATGCCTTGGGATATGTTGAGCGATTTCAGCGCGGATTTCGCCAGCTGGTACAGCTGCGCGGTATCAGTGAACAGATTCTTGCTGAGCGCCTCGCTCATCAGCTGCTTGATGAGATACTGCTGACGTGTGGTACGCGAGGTGTCGGATCCGTCTCCTATGCCGTGACGGATCCGGGCGTACTGCGTCGCCGCAACGCCGTCAAGATGGTGCATGCCCTTGTCGAGATTGAGTCCGGTGTACGGGTCGTTGACGTTCTGCGGAATGCACAGGTCCACGCCGCCGACTGAATCAATCATCTTGACCAGGCCGGCGAAGTCCACGACGATGAAGTTCTGAATATTCAACCCGGTGAGACTGTTCACGGCGTTCAGCGTGCAGCTGGCCGCCGAGGAGAGATCTCCGCCGGTTTTGTAGGCACCTGCGAAGATGGAATTGAACATGACGTTATACTGTGCGGGAATCGTGCCCTTCGACGTTTCGCACTGAGGCACGTCCACCAGGGAATCTCGTGGAATGGAGACCAGGTTGATTTCCTTGCGGTCGGCGGAGATCTGCACAATCATGGCGGTGTCGGCCTGATGGTTGCCGATGACGTCATCGAAACTGCCTCCGATGGCTTGGTTCTCCGCGCCGTCACGGGAATCCTGTCCGATCAGCACGAACTCGATCGGCTTGCCGGAGTTCGGATCGATGATGGATGCGTCAGTATTCAGGGAACCCTGGCCGATCACGCCGACCGAATTGTTCTTGATGATGCCATTGACGTCCATCCAAGTAGCGGCAGCTGCAGTGCCGACGAACACCAGAGTCGCGGCGATTGCCGCGGCGACTGCGGTCCTGACGTGATGCTGCACGCGATATCCCAGGCTGTGACGTGGTTTCGCATCCTGAAGACCATTGATGTTAGGAAGCTTATTGCCGGTTGATGACGTTGCCACGGTGTTGCCTTCCTGATTGAGATGCGCGTTTGACGCAATGCTTTTAGAACCTACCACTATCCAAATGGGCAATTATAGGGTTAATGGCCGATTTTCACCGATTCTGCGACTGTAGACCCCAGATTGGGCTGAACTTTAGCATGGATTTTCTGAAATCTAGGCATTGACACGGGGAAACTTGACAAAATTACATTGCGTGTGTGTAATTTGAAGCGGTGTGAAAGTATGCGCATAAAAGGTGCGCACACAATTATGGGAGGACTCATGTGGGGCGTGACTGATGAGTCTTCTGAGAATCCGCTTGCTGAACTGTGGGGTTTGTTCAAGCGGGATGATGACGTGTCTTGGCAGCACAAAGCGCTGTGCTCGCAGACCGATCCCGAAGCATTCTTCCCGGAAAAAGGCGGTTCCACCAGGGATGCGAAGAGGGTTTGCGCCCAGTGTGAAGTCCGTGAACAGTGTCTGAAATGGGCCATCGACCATGATGAGCGTTTCGGTATCTGGGGCGGTATGAGCGAGCGTGAGCGTCGTCGCTACAAAAAAGAGCACAAGGAACGGGCTTGAAGGCATGGTGCGTCCCGTGCGTACACTTAAATTATGAATTCTAACGCCAGCAGCGATATCCAGACAATCGTGACCGATGTGCTGAACAGCAGACCGTATACGCATCGGCAGGACGTCGATATGTCCGTGGCTGCGGTGATCACCGCGCAGCATGACCTTCGATTCCTCGCTTCTACCGTTGGAGCGGTGCTTGCGCAGCGCATGCTTCCAGGAATGATCGTTATCGCCGATTGCACGGGGCAGATCGAGCAGCCCATGCAGATGACCTTCGATGTCATTCACTCATCACAGGATGTGCTTACGGAAGTGCCGGAAGCCAAAACGGTGAGGGTCATTCTGGTGGGAGTGAAGCAGGCGGCGTCCTTCATGGACGCTGTAACGCGTGCGATGGATCAGATCGGCATTGATGCCGGCATCCGCGCGTTGTGGACCTTGCATGACGATTCGCGGCCGGCGGATGACCGGTGCTTCGAGACGTTGCTGGATGCGTGGAGAAACACGCCGACAGCCGCGCTGCTCGGTGCCAAGCAGTTGGATTGGCAGGCGAAGAACCTGCACAATGTGGGTTTGTATGCCGGGCACCATGATGTCGTTTCCTTGGTGGTCGACGGCGAGCCTGACCAGGAGCAATATGACGGGCGTCAGGATGTGCTGTCGGTCTCCCTATCGGGCGCGTTGGTGCCGTTGGCTACGTTGCGTGCGTTCGAAGGGGCTGACCCCTGGTTCGGCACCTTCGCGGAATCCACGGACCTGTGCCGCCGCATATGTCTTGGCGGTGGGCGTGTCGTAGTGGTTCCCCAGGCTCGCATCGCCCACAGAAGAGCCCGATTCGAAGGAATCCGTTCCAAGAACGGGCGCCCTGTGGAAGACGAGGACGGTCGCATCGATCCGTATCTTGCCGTACGCGAGGCGAATGCCAAATACGCGTACACTGACATGCACCGTTCATGGTGGCCGTTGCTTTGGCTGTGGTCCATCATCCAGTCGTTGGGATTGGCCGTGCTTTGCTTGGCGCGCAAACAGCCGTATCATGCATGCTGCGAGCTGGCGATGCCGTGGCGTGCGCTGCTGCGTCTGCGGGGTGCTTGGCGCGCCCGTGCGCGGTTACGCAGGCAAAGCAAGGTCACGCTTAAATCGCTATCCACGCTGTCTGCGAATCATCGGCAGGTCAGGGAATGGCTCGACCGTCGCCGTGCGTTGCGCGACCAGAGGGATGTCGTGCTGCTCAGTCCTCTTGAGAAGGACCATCTGCGTAAACGGTTGCTGCGTAGATGGGGATTGGCCTTCGGCGCGGCGCTGATTGCCGGCATATGGATAGTCGTGCTGTATTGGGACGTGCTTCGTTCCGTATGTTCGGGTGCGTCGATGTATTCCGCACAGCTGTTGCCCACGGGCGCGAGCTTCACCCAGTTGCTTCATACCGCGACCACGTCATGGTCGTATGCCTCAGGCACGGGCATCAGTGCGCCTAACGCGCCATGGCTGTTGGTGCTTGCGCTGGCGTCGGTGCTCACTGGTGGACATGTTGCCGGAGCTGTCGGACTGATGTTCTTCCTTGCAGCCCCGCTCATGGTGTTTTCCTTCTGGGCGCTGGCCGGCATCTTCACCCGCTCGGATGCGGTGCGCTGCGTGGTCGCGTTGGCGTGGTTCGCGTTGGCGTTGTCCATGGGACTTTATGATGACGCGGATGTCACGATGCTGACGGTCATGGTGTTTCTTCCGGCCGCTTTCGCCTTCTCGTTCCGTGCGGTCGGCATGTATCGGACGGAGGATCTGGTCAATCCCCACGCGTCGGTCCAGGCGGCGGCGGTTGCGGCGCTGTGTTTCATTCCGGTCGTCGCCGCGCAGCCGCAGTTGTTGCTGCCGCTGATGCTCACCTTCCTGGGATTCCTGCTGTTCGTCCGCTCCCATAAGCCCGCGTTGCTTCTGATTCCGCTTCCGGCGGCGTTCGTATGCGCGCCGACGTTGGTCAATGCCGTTCGTTTCGCTTCCGACGGTACATGGCGTCAGCTGTTCGGCAGCGTCATGCTGCCCTCCTCCGCGCATGATGGCAAACCGGTCGTCGCGAATCTGTCCGATCTGTTGCTGCGGGTGTTCGGCATCGGCGCCGACGGTGGCGCATGGCGGTATGTGGCGGTTTCCATACTGGCGTTGATCGTATTGCTGGCCGCGGTGTCATTGGTGTTGCCTTTCGTGCTGCGCGTGTCCCGTATGATGTGGATCGCCGTGTTCGCGGGATTGGCGACGGCCTTGCTGTCCGCGGCGATTGCGGTGGCCGTCGATGTGGATGGTCCGGTCTCCGGTTCCATGCTTCCGGGAACCACATATGCGATGATGGGCTTGCTCGCCTGCATCTGCATGATGTCGGGTGGCGCGGTTCGACGTTTCGTCATGCTGAGACAGCATGAGAAGACCGGCGCCGTCGAAATCGAAGGACGTGGCTCGAGGGCAGTGTCGATTGCCTCGCATGTGGGTCGTGCCGTATTGGTTTGCCTGCTGGCCGTCTCCGTCGTGGCCTGTGCGGGATTCAACTATGTCGAATGCGATCACAGCCAGGTAAAGACCAGCGATGCTGGACTGCCGATGGTGGCGACCGATTTCCTTGGGCAGGATGATGCACGTCGCGTGCTTGCCTTGCGTGCCGATAGCGCCGAATCGGTCAGCTACAGTGTGATGCGTACCGGTCGTGGCGACTTGATTGACAGCTCTCCCGCGCAACGCGTCGAAGTGGTTTCGGGACGTTCCGACGGGTCCAGCAGAACCATTGCGCAGGATTGCGCCCAGTTGCTGGCCAATGCCGATTCCGATGCCATCAACGAGCTTGGCAAGTTGGGTTTCGGCGGCATTTACGTTATCAAGCAGAACGGCGACAAAGCGCAGCGAGAGGCCTCGAACCAGCTCAATTCGAACATTGGAGCCTCCGACGGGACACAGAATGTCGTCAGTCTGGATAATGGCACGTATTATCGTTTGACGGTTCAGGATCTATCCAAGCAGCATATCGATCGAAGCGGGCTTGATAAGGCCGGCTCAAGTGTGTGGCGTCGTTCATGGCTGTGGTGCATGGGCGTCGTTCTTGTAGCGTATTGCCTGGTGGCGCTTCCGCGCATTCGTCGTCAGGGTCTGGAGGAAGCATGAGCAGACATTCTCGTCCCAATACGCCTTTGCGTATTGCGCTTGCCGTAATCTCGGTGTTGCTCATCGTGGTCCTGATGGCCGTGACGCTCATATACCGGCCATCATGGCTGCATGCGGACACGCCCACGGTGGAACGCTCCTCGGTGGGTCGTACCGTCAGCCCCCGGCAGCGGCAGACGTACTGCCCGTCTCGCATGACCATTGCCGATACCGATGCCTATGGAGATAGCGAATACCAGGCATCCAACGGCAATATCGCGTCTTCCGCGAGATACGCCGCCTTCGGTTCGGTGTTCCATTCATCCGTCGCCTCGATGGGAGCCGACATGACGGCATCCGTGTCGATGCTGGACAAAAAAGACGACTCGTCCGATGACATCTTTGTGGCTTCCGGCAATGTCGATGACGGCTCCCGATTGCAAGACACGCGTCTGCTGACGGCTTCGAACGGTACCGGCGCGGTCTCCTCAGTGATGTCATGGGCCACGGACGGTGATTTGAAGGGCGTATCAGCAGCCTCCTGCGTCGTGCCGGCGCTGAAACAGGCGTTCCTGCTTTCCGGTACGAAGACCGGCTTGACGCAACAGCTTGTTGTGGCCAATCCCTCCGCCAAGGACACATCGGTGACCATCAGAATCTGGGGCTCCGACAAATCCGGCGCGCTGGCGCTCTCCACCGGATCGACGCTGACCGTGGCCTCAGGCAAGGAAACGGTACTGAATCTTTCCGCAGCTGCTTCCGGCCAAGACGCGCTGTATGCCACGGTGACTGGAACGGACACTCCTGTGGCCGCAATCGTCCGCACCGTCTCCATGGACGGATTGACCCCAAGGGGATCGGATTATGCGCTTCCGAATAACGCTTTCGCGAAATCTCTGGCCCTCTACGGCTTGAATGGCGGAGACCATGCGACACTGTACCTGTATACGTCCCGCAAAACGGATGTCACCGTATCCTGGATTGACTCCAAGGGGGCGCAGCAGACCAATCAGCAGGAGCTGAAGGCGAACCGCGCGTCCGCCATCGATCTTGGAGACGTTCCAAAATCCGCTACCGGCATCGCCATAGCCGCTTCCGAACCGGTGTCTGCCACGGCGAAGATTTCAGACGATGGCCCCGATGGACAATCCGATTTCGCCCTAGTCAATGCGTCCGCTCCGGCGAAGATCTCCGCCATCGCGGTTCCTGACCAATCCACCGCGACGGTAGGCTTCGTCAACACCGCGGATGAGGATCGGACAGCGATCATGACGGCTTACGACACGGACGGCAAACAAGTGGACAGGCGTGAAATCGCCATCCGTCCCTCGGCTTCGACGTCGGTGCGCATCGCCGATATTAATGATGGCGATGTCGCCGCCATCCGTTTGAAGGATCCCGCCCAAGCCGTGGTCTGGAATCTTCGTGTCGGACAGAAAAATGTGTCCGGTGCGAAACTCGCCGGACTTGCCATCATTGGCGCCGTCGATTTGAAGGAGGCCAGAGAGCAGATCTGGGCGAATCAGGATATGACTGTTGTCCGTTGAAAGTCACATGCCCCAATCAGGATCTATTTCTTCCGGACGGCGTCCGTAGATTTCCGCCAGACGTGAGACCACCTCGTCCCTGATTGCGAATTGCAGGTCCATACGGTTACGGGCATGCGATTGCAGCGGCATGCGGTACAGCACGATACGGGGTGGAATGCCGTGTCCGGCGGGGAATGACTGCGATCCAAGATGCGGAACGTCCTCCCAAGGCGCGGGATCGGATGGCGGAACATCCTCCACAGCGAATTGGACCGGAGCTATGAGCTCAGGCCATGCCCCGTTGAGTCTGCGGATTTGCGCCACCAGCATATCGTCGAACATACCGCTTCTGGTACGGTACCGGGGCAGTCTGGTACCAAACATGGGCGTACGCGTGCCACGTCCATGGCGGTTGCGGTATATCGGGGTCTCCCAAGGCATCTGTTGCATGGTTTCTACCTTATCAGGGCTTATTCGAAACATGCGATACCATGGTATGGGCTGCTCGACAAGGGGAGAAATGATCATGGCGGATATTTCCGTACCTTATTGGAACATCGTTGATGTCAACATGTTGTGCGAAGGCGCGCGGCTGATTGGGTTTGACCTCGACAACACGTTGGCGCGGTCCAAGAAACCTATGAAAGCGGACATGGCCGAATGCTTCTCTGCATTGACATCATTGATTGACGTCGCGGTGATCACCGGCGGCAAATACTCGTTGCTGCAAAGTCAGGTGGTGGACAGGCTGTCCGACCATGCCGACAAGTCGAAACTTCACCTCATGCCGACCAGCGGAACCCGCTACTACCGGTGGGACGGGCAACGGTGGGGGAAAGTGTTCTCCCACGATCTAAGCGACGAGGACCGTGCCAAGGCGAAGGAATCGCTGGAACGGAATGCTCGTGAGCAGGGCATTTGGGCCACTCATGTCTGGGGCGAGCGCATAGAGGACAGAGGCAGTCAGATCACCTTTTCCGCATTGGGGCAGCTTGCCCCCGTCGAGGCCAAGGAGGCATGGGACCCCACCAACGAGAAGAAGAACCGATTGGCCTGTGCGGTTGCTGCCGAACTACCGAATCTTGAAGTAAGACCTGGAGGCTCCAGCAGTGTTGATATCTCACAGCGTGGCGTCGATAAGTCGTTCGCCGTCCGTGAACTTGCGGATATTCTCGATATCGAGGTCGGTCAGATCGTGTTCATCGGAGACCGAATGGAACCCAACGGCAATGATTATCCCGCGGCGAAGGCCGGCACAAGGGCTGTCAAAGTGAACGGTCCCGCGGATACCGTGAAATTATGCGGCGAGATTATCGCCAGATTGTCCCGATGACGGAGCCGGTGTGAATCTGATGGCGGGCTCATTCGCGCATATGGCGAATCTGTTGTTCCCACGAGGCTGTGCGGGATGCGACAAGCCTGATGACGTGTTGTGCGATGCCTGTCTTGCGTCATTCGACTGCGAACTGTCCCAGCCATTGGAAACGGCTGAGATGGGTCGATGGTTCGCGTGCGGATGGTATCGGGGTGCCGCCAGACAGTCGATTCTGGCATGGAAAGACCACGGAGACGAGGAATGCGACCGTCCGTTCTCGGATGCGTTGTGCAGGCTTGCGGAACGCGCCGGTGTGATTGATGCCATGGATGGCGTTCGTGAGATCTGCGATACCATACTGGTCGTTCCCGCGCCGTCGTCGATTGCTTCCATGCGTCAGCGCGGACGACGGCACATAATGCCGCTGGCAAAACGGTTGTCGGCGTTTCTACGGTGCCGGACAGGTTTCCGCGTACAGGTATGCGATGCGTTGACGAACAAAGGAATCAAAGGCAAATCCGTCGAGACCAAGGGCACGGAACAGAGGGCGCAACGCCTTAAGGGGCATGTCATGGTTCGTCCGGGCGTCACCCTTCAAAACAAGGCGGTGATTCTGGTGGATGACATCGTCACCTCTGGAGCCACCATGCGTCGTTGTGTTGACGCTCTAACTTCACAGGGAGCTTTGGTCATTACCGTGCTGGCGTTGGCACACACTCCGGCCGGCAGACCTTTGGCGGCGTAAATCGTCACTCGTCATCGGAAATGTGATATTTCGGCAAAGTGATTTCGAAATCGGCGCCGCGCGGATCATCCACCACTCGTACCGTGCCGCCATGCAACTGCGCCGCCCATCGGGCGATTGACAGTCCAAGACCGGTTCCTCCCGATTCGGTACCCGGTCCCGTCTTGCCTTTGACGAATCGACGGAAGATATCGGACCGCGCTTCTTGGGGAATCTGCGAGCCGAAGTTGACGACATTCGTCACAATCGTGCCGAAATCCTTGTTTTCATGCGCTTCGATGAGCACCGCGGTATTGTCTGCGGAGTGTTTGAGCGCATTGGCGATGATATTGGTGAACAACTGGCGCAGACGATCCTGATCGCCTTCCATTTCGATGTCGTCGGGCACGTGGATTTCGATATTGTGGGCATGCCCGGCATCGGCGATTTCCAACGGTTCCACGGTTTCGTCGATGAAATCCGCGAAATTGAATTTATCGATCTGCAGGCTCGCCGCACCGGCTTCCATACGGGACAAATCAAGCAGAAACGCGATCAGATCCGACAAACGGTGCGTTTGGTTGAGAATGCTTTCCAGATTCGATGGGGTCGGTTCCACAACGCCGTCGGCCATGTTCTCGACCATGGCCTGCAACGCGGATACAGGCGTACGTAGCTCGTGGCTCACATTGGCCACCATGTCCCGTCTCATCTGGTCGGCATGCTGCAGTTCCTCCGCCATCTCATTGAAAGACAAAGCCAGCTGTCCGACCTCGTCGCGGCTGTTGGCATCGACATGCACCCGGACGGTGTAGTCGCCGTCCGCCATAGCCTCCGCGGCATCCCGCATCTCGCGCAGGGGAGAGGTGAGTCCCCTAGAGAAGAAATAGGTGATGCCCAAAGCCACGGCAAGGGTGATCGGCATGGCTATCCACAGGCTCAATCCGACTTTGAGCAGGAACCAAGCCATGATGAACGCGATGATGGTGGAAATGGTGATCAGCACGCTCAATTCCATTTTGAGCGAAGAGAACAAACCAATAGGGCGTTCGATATCCAACGGATTGACCGAACGCCCTGGTTTTGAATCAGTGGTACGCATACCACCAAATCTTAGCGCATCATACTATTCTTCCGGCGGTTCGAACGCGTAGCCTACGCCATGCACGGTTCGAATGGTCTTCGAACCCAGCTTGTGACGTAGCGCCTTGACATGCGAATCCACAGTACGGGTGCCGGACGCATCCACCCAATCCCACACTTCCTCGAGCAGCTTCTCGCGAGTGAGCACGGACTTCGGTTTGCGGGCCAAAGTGGCCAGCAAATCAAATTCCGTTGGGGTCAAATGCACCTGCTCCCCATTGACGGTGACGATACGCTGGGCCGGATCGATGACCAGAGAGCCGAAATCAAGCAGTTTCTCGTTTTCGGAGTTCTTGGCGATGACCTTCGCCCTGTCCACACGACGAAGCAGCGCCTTGCACCGGGCGATGAGCTCGCGCATGGAGAACGGCTTGGTCATGTAATCGTCGGCTCCGGCACCAAGACCGATGACCTTGTCGGCCTCGTCGTCTCGCGCCGTCAGAATCAGCACAGGCACAGGACGTTCAGCCACGATGCGCTTGGTGGCCTCAAGACCATCCATCACGGGCAGCATGATATCCATGATGACCAGATCCGGACGGAGCGTGGAAGCGGCCTGGACGGCGCTGGCGCCGTCGGAAGCCACGCGCGCGGTCCAACCCTCCGCAGTGATGCGCTGCGCGATGGCGGTGGCCAAGGTCGGTTCATCCTCGACCACCAGAACGGTACGTGGAATTACTGTGGATTGTGCTGATGAATTGAGCATAGCGTTCCGCCTTTCTCAGAGTTCCGGCTTCAAGAATACTGCTCCCAGTGCCGGAACGGTGATTTTCGCGGACCAATCACGGGAATGATACTCACCCTTGACCGCCTTGAAGGTGCCGTTGTGAATATCGGAACCGCCGTACTTCTTATCGTCCGTGGTCAGCACTTCGGTCCACTTGCCGCCCTTGGTGAGCGGAACCTGGTAATCCTCCCATGCCTCGCCCGAGAAGTTCACGACAACGACCATCTGCTCGCCATCCTTGCCGATACGCACGAAGCTGAGCGTGTTATGGTCGGCGTCATCGCTGGTCAGCCATTGGAATCCGGCAGGATCGAAGTCCTGGCTCCACAATGCGGGAGACGCCTTGTACAGGGTGTTCAGGTCGGCGACGAGCTTCTGCACGCCACGGTGGTCAGGCCAATTGAGCACATCCCAATCCACCGAACCGTCATGATCCCATTCGCCGTACTGCGCCACCTCATTGCCCATGAAGGAGAGCTTCTTGCCCGGATGGGCCCACTGATAGGCGAACAGCGCGCGCACGCCGGCATAGCGCTGCCAGTCATCGCCCGGCATCTTGCCGAACAGCGAGCCCTTGCCGTACACGACCTCGTCGTGGCTGATCGGCAGCACATAATGCTCCGAGTATGCGTACACCATGGAGAAGGTGATCTCGTTGTGGTGCCACTTACGGTTGATCGGCTCCTCGTGCAGATACTGCAGGGTGTCGTGCATCCAACCCATGTTCCACTTGAGGCCGAAGCCCAAACCGCCGGCATCGGTCGGTGCGGTGATGCCGGGATACGCGGTGGATTCCTCGGCGATCATCATGATGCCCGGATTGTTCTTGTACGCGGTCGCCGTGGCTTCCTTGAGGAAGTCGATGGCCTCGAGGTTTTCTCGTCCACCGTAGATGTTCGGATGCCACTGGCCCGGCTTGCGGCTGTAATCCAAGTACAGCATCGAGGAGACCGCGTCCACGCGCAGCGCGTCGATATGGTACTCGTCCAGCCAGAAGCAGGCGTTGGCCACCAGGAAGTTGCGCACTTCGCGGCGTCCGAAATTGAACACGTAGGTGCCCCAATCCGGATGCTCGCCACGGGTCGGGTCCGGATCCTCGTACAGAGGCGTGCCATCGAATCTGCCAAGGGCGAACGCGTCCTTCGGGAAATGCGCCGGAACCCAGTCCATGATCACGCCGATGCCGGCCTCGTGCATCTTCTCGACGAGATACTTGAAGTCGTCAGGGCCGCCAAGGCGCGAATCAATCGCGTAATAGCCGGTTACCTGATAACCCCACGAGCCGGAGAAGGGATGCTCGGCCAGCGGCATGAATTCCACATGGGTGAAACCTTCCTTCTGGACGTAGGGGACCAGCTTGTCGGCCAGTTCGCGATAGTTCTTCACATCCTTGCGCCAGCTAGAGGCATGGACCTCGTAGATGCTGACCGGACCGTTGTGCGGGTCGGTCTTGGCTCGCTGGTCCATCCAGTTCTCGTCATGCCACGCATGGACGGAGTCGACGACGATGGAACCGGTGCGCGGCGGAATCTCATGCGAACGCTCCATCGGATCGGCCTTCATGACCCATTCGTTGTTGGCGTTGAGGATCTCGTACTTGTAAATCGTTCCCGTTTCGACACCAGGAATGAACAGCTCCCAGACTCCAGAGGAGCCCAGTTCACGCATGGCGTGGGTGCGTCCGTTCCAGCCGTTGAAATCTCCCACCACACGTACCGCATGGGCATTCGGAGCCCACACGGTGAATGCGGTGCCCACCAGCTGTTCGCCCTTGACGCCGTCATTGGCGCCCAACGGATCGTCATAGCGCAGCACGCGCGCTCCCAAAGCCTCCCAAAGGCGCTCATGGCGTCCCTCGCCAAACAGGTACATGTCCAAATCGCCGATGGTGGGCAGATAACGGTACGGGTCGTCGGACACCATGGTGGAACCGTCTTCATATTCGGTGCTGATGCGATAATCGGGCACGCCGAAGCCGTCATCGGTCTTGATGGCCGGAATGAGTGCCATGAAAACGCCATTGTGTTCATGCACCGCCTGGGTCCGGGCATTTTCGGTGATGATCGTCACGGATTTCGCCAACGGACGAAGCACGCGGATCGTGACGACATCCTCATGCTCGTCGGGACCGAGATGCCCGCCGAGCACCTCGTGTGGATTGTAGAACGTACCGTTGCTTACTGCATCCAGGTCGCCCTGTGCAACAGGAACGGCAACGCTATCTTCTTTGATCTTGGATTCTGTAGCCATGGGAAAAGTGTAAGCATGAAATGCTTGAAAATTGGCCCGTGTCGCGTCTTTTTTTGGTTTTTTGGCGGATTTTTAGGCAAGTCCAACCCTGATGGCACAATAATTCGGGTTTTGTGTAAGCTTTTCACGGAGGATTCATGGGTTACAAGGTCGGCGACATGGTCGTCTATCCGCGTCACGGCGCAGCGAAGGTGGAGGCCATCACCGAGCGAACGGTCAAGGGTGTGACCCGAGAATATCTGCAGCTGTCGGTGCTGTCGTCCGACGGGCTGGTCATCAATGTTCCGGTGGAGAACGCCAAGAAAGTGGGCGTCCGAGACATCGTCGGCGCCAAGGAGGTCGCGAAGGTCTTCGAGATTCTGCGTACTCCGATCATCGAAAAGGAAATGAACTGGTCCCGCCGGTACAAGCTGAACGTCGAGAAGATCGCCACCGGCGATGTGAACAAAATCGCCGAAGTCGTGCGAGATCTCGCCCAGCGTGATGTCGACGAGCATGGGCTGTCCGCCGGTGAGAAGCGCATGCTCACCAAGGCTCGCAGCATCCTGACTTCCGAGATCGCGTTGTCGGAGCATCTTGATGAGAATGAGGCCCAGCGTCTGCTTGACGTGAACCTTGGTTATGAACCGCCGCGCCCTGGCGACGAGGATCATCACACCGAAGCTCCTGAAGAGGCGGCCATGGACACTTTGGCGCGCGTTGAGGCGGAGAACAAGAAGTCCAAGAAGAAGTAAGGGAATTTCTATGCGTATCGGCCAGGGATTTGACGCCCATCGATTCGCGTCCCATGATGCAGGCAAGCCGTTATGGCTTGCCTGTTTGCGTTGGGACGGTGACGGCATCGAAGGTGATTCGGACGGTGATGTCGCAGCCCATGCGTTGATTGACGCGTTGCTTTCCGCATCCGGATTGGGTGATATAGGCATGCTTTTCGGAGTCGGTTCCGATTCCGCCGGTGCCGGCAAACACGGCGACGAAATGCTCCGCGCGACGGTTGCGTATTTGCGTGCGCATGGCATGAGGCCGGTGAGCGCAAGCGTGGTCGTCGTGGCCAATCGTCCGAAAATCGGCAAGCGCCGTGACGAGGCGCAACAGGCGTTGAGCCATGCCATCGGCTGTGAAGTGTCGCTGACGGCCACCACTACCGACTGCATGGGATTCACCGGCTCGGGCGAGGGCATCGCAGCCATCGCCAACGCCTTGGTGGAACCGATCGGTTGATATTCTCGCTACCTGCGGCGTGCCGATTCGATTATTTTGGCGACAATCCAGAACAGTGTGGAAATCGTCACGATGATGAAGCTTGGGGGAGCGGGGAACATGGCGGAAACCAACAGCCCACCCCAAATGGAGATCAAACAGATCACGGTGGAGACGACCATCGCGGCGAACGGGGACCGTGAGATGATGTTCGCAGTCGCGGCGGGCGTGACCACAAGAGCGAATATCAGCAACGTGCCCACGGCGGGCACCGCGATGGTGATCACACCGGCCATAATGGCCATGAAGCAGATGTTCATGAGATTCACCGGCACGCCTTTTGCCTGCGCCACCTGTTCATCAAGCGAGCTGAACAGCAGCGGTCGATAGATAACGGCCAAAACGGCCAGCAACAACACGTCGAAAACCGCAAACCCGACGATCTGCCCGTCCGTGATCGTCAGGATGGAGCCGAAAAGAATCGATTGCATCTGCTGCGAGGCGGAACTGGACAAGCGTGCGAAAAACAGACCCATGCCTGTGGCGAACGCCAATACGGTTCCTGTGGCGATTTCGCGTTGCGATGCCTTTTTGCCCAATGCGCCGATCACCAATGCTCCGCCGAGAGCGAACACGCCGAGACCGGCACTGACCGGCAGACCCAACAGCACGGCTCCGGTCGCTCCTGGCAGTCCGATGTGCGCCAGCGCATGCGCGGCGAACGTGGAATGACGGGCGATGGTGAAGTAACCCATCACTCCAGCGGCCAAGGCGATGCACAGGCCGGCGAGGAAAGCGTTTGTCATGAATGGCGCGGTCAGCGTGCCCATCCAATCCGGATCGAAGGAGAAAGCGGTTTCGTTCATGATCATGCCTCCTGCGAAATGCGGTTGTGCCGGTGGAATCTTGCGATTTCCTCCGGCGCGTGGGCGTCGACGTCAATGTCATCAGGCTCATCCTCGCTTGGAGTGACGAACATATCTCCTTGGGGAGTGGTGACCACCTGCACCGTGGTGCCATATAGATGGGTGAGCAGCTTCGAATCCAGCACCTCGTTCATCTTCGCATAATGCGGATGCCCGTCGAGCAGATATACGGCACCGGTGAGAATCGGCAGAAGCATGTTCAAATCGTGCGCCACTACTTGAATGGACATGCCGAGTTCTCGGTTGAGTTTGGCGAGCACGTGCACCGTGGCACGTTGGCTGGCCAGATCAAGATTGGCGAGCGGTTCATCCAACATGAGCAGTTGGGGGTCCGACACCAGCGCCTGCGCGATGGCGACGCGTTGCCGCAGGCCTCCCGAGAGCTCCGACAGCCGGTATCTCGCCTTGTCCTGCATGTCGACGAATTCCAGCGCATTGCGTACTTTGTCTTTTTGCAGGCGGGTGATGGGATGAATGCCGAACCTTGCCCCGGTCAGGCCAAGCAGCACCGACTGTTCGGCGGTGATGTTCGATTCGATGTCGGATGCGTAGCTCTGCGGCACATACCCTATACGGTGATTCATGTCGCCGGCCGGCTTGCCGAGCACGGTTATGTCGCCGTGGGCGATGGGAATCAATCCGAGTTCGGCCTTCATCATGGTGGTTTTTCCGGCTCCGTTGGTGCCGACGATGGCTGTCACCGAGCCTTGCGGGATACGGAAGGTGCCATGCTGCCAGATGATGTGTCCGCCGCGTGAGACCCCTGCGTCGTCGAATTCGATACAGAATGATGCCTTGTCGTGCATGGCTCGCTCCCTTGATAAGTCAACGATAGTATTCTCACAAACGGTGTTGACAATCATTCTCAATAAGAAGCATGCATGGACGATGAAAAGTCTCGTGATGAATCCGCCTGGATCGTAACCGTTGCTGGAAAAAAAAGAGTCCGCCGATGCCGGGGAATTACTCGACATCGGCGAATCGGGGGAGGGAGGATGACCGTGGCTTTATTTACCGGGGTCCGTCTGCCCTGTGTTGTCCGGCGTTGCGGCGTCGGAATCGGAGTCGGGATTGTCGTTCGACGGCTGCTCGCCATTCGATTCAGAGGGAGAGGCGTCCGAATCTGATGATGTCGCATCATCTTTGGAGGAAACCGCCTCATTCATTTGCTTGATGAGCTGCGCGATCCATGAGATCAGGCTTTTGCTGTCGGCCGGCATCTGTTCCGTGACGTCGATGACCGGCACATCGGATTTGTGTGCGGTGCCGGTCAGAATATTTGTGGCATCATCCGCCTTCTGAACATTGTTGATCAGCATATCCACTTGATGCCCCTCCAGAATCTTCTGGAAGTCCTGGAGTTCCTTGGACGAGGGTTGCGAGCCTTCCGAGATGGACTGCGTGTAGCTTTCGGGAGTCTTATCGGATAGGCCCATGTCGCTGAGCAGATAATATGCGACCGGCTCGGTGGCTGCGTAGGAGACGTTCCTATGTGTATCGGAGAACTCTTTCATGCTTCTCTCGATTACCGTCTCGCGTCTGTTCCACGCCTTGAGTTTGTTTGTGAAGTATTTCTTTTGCTTGGGCATGATGCGGCTGTAGGTGTCGGCAAGCTCCTTCGCCATGGCGTTGCGTGCGTCGCTGGAGAACCAGAGATGGGGATTGTCTCCCTCAACGGCTCCGACCATTTGTGCGGCCGAAACGGAAACGGTGTCTCTTTCCAGGTTTTTTGTGGCCCAGGAGTCGTATCCCGCTCCGTTGGACACGACGACCTGTGCCTTCTGCAGGGTGTCGACAGCAGTGGTCTTCGGTTCGAACGTGTGGGCGTCCTCTGTTGTGGAGGACAGAATCGAGGTGACTTTGACGTGCACGCCGCCGATCTGCTCCGCCAAAGCCCCCCACTGGTTGACCGACGCCACCACGTTGATCGGGGTGGTCTGCTCCTTTGGTGTGTCGGGTGCCGTTGGTTGATCGGGCTCCGAAGAAGCGCCAAAGCAGGAAGCGGTGCCCAGCACCGTGCACAATGTGATTCCCGCGGCAAGGATGCGGAAAAATGGACGCTGGTGAGAGCGCATGTCGATTGCCTTCCTCTTGGGTCGTCCGTCGTTTCGGTCGCGTCCATCTCATATAGCACATGCGCGACTTACGACTGAAACCAAGATAGCCTACGATACTTGCAAATGCCAATACGACAAGCGACTTAGCGAGGAAGTGGACCACATGGGAACAAGGATTGATGGCAAAAAGGTGGCGGCACGGACCAAGGCGGACCTCGCCAAACGCGTGGAACTGCTGAAGGCGAGGGGAATCCAACCTGGGTTGGGTACCATTTTGGTCGGATCAGACCCCGGCTCCGTGAAATATGTCGCCGGCAAACATGCCGATTGCGCCGAAATCGGCGTGAATTCCATCAAGCGCGAGCTGCCTGAGAATGCGACGTTCGATCAGGTCGCCGATGCGGTCCGCCAGCTCAATGCGGATCCCGCCTGTACCGGATATATCGTGCAGTTGCCCTTGCCAAGGGGAATCGACGAGAACGCCATCATCGATCTGATCGATCCCAAGAAGGACGCCGACGGGATGCATCCGTATAATCTCGGCGAACTTGTGCTGCATGCCCGAGGAGACATTGCCACGCCGTTGCCATGCACGCCTCGCGGCGTGATCGAGCTGTTGCGCGCCTACGACATCGATTTGGATGGCAAGGAGGTGTGCGTGCTGGGCCGTGGCATCACCATCGGCCGTACCATTGGTCTGTTGTTGACTCGTAAGGCGGTCAACGCCACTGTCACGCTGTGCCATACGGGAACCAAGGATGTGCGTGAACACATGCGACGGGCCGATGTGATCGTCGCAGCCATGGGAGTGGCTGGTTTCGTCAAACCGGAAGACATCAAGGAAGGGTCGATTCTCGTCGACGTCGGAGTATCCCGCGTGTTCGACGAGGAATCCGGCCGATACAAGGTCAAGGGTGATGTCGATAAAGCCTGTTACGAGAAGGCTTTGGCATATACGCCGAATCCTGGAGGCGTAGGGCCGATGACGCGTGCCATGCTGTTGCAGAATGTCGTGGAGATGGCCGAACGTCAGTTGTGAGTCTCGCGATAGTGCTTTCGGGCGTGTCGTGACATGCGACACGCCCGATTTTTGTGCATGGCTTCTTGTAGACTTTCGCCTTGTGTGTATTTGCGCACACGTATAACTGAAGAACGATTTTATCCATCCACTATTTTGTAAGAAACCACATTAATGGCAGAGAACAATAACGAAGTCGCCAAGGTCGCCATCAACGACATCGGCACCGAAGAGGACTTCATCAAGGCAGTCGATTCCACCATCAAGAACTTCGATGATGGTGATCTGGTCGAAGGTACCGTCGTCAAGGTCGATCATGACGAGGTCCTGCTCGACATCGGCTACAAGACCGAGGGTGTCATCCCCTCCCGCGAGCTTTCCATCAAGAAGGACGTTGATCCTGACGAAGTCGTCGAGGTCGGCGACACCATTGAGGCCCTTGTCGTCACCAAGGAAGACAAGGAAGGCCGTCTGATTCTGTCCAAGAAGCGTGCACAGTACGAGCGCGCTTGGGGCGACATCGAGAAGATCAAGGAAGCCGATGGCGTTGTCGAAGGCACTGTCATCGAAGCTGTCAAGGGTGGCCTCATCGTCGACATCGGTCTGCGTGGCTTCCTGCCGGCATCTCTCGTCGAGATGCGTCGTGTCCGCGATCTGTCCCCGTACATCGGCCAGAAGATCAAGGCCAAGATCCTCGAGCTCGACAAGAACCGCAACAACGTGGTCCTCTCCCGTCGCCAGTACCTCGAGGAGACCCAGTCCGAAGTGCGCGAGACCTTCCTGTCCCAGCTTAAGAAGGGCCAGATCCGTGAAGGCGTCGTGTCCTCCATCGTCAACTTCGGCGCGTTCGTCGATCTGGGCGGTGTTGACGGCCTGATCCACGTTTCCGAGCTGTCTTGGAAGCACATCGATCACCCGTCCGAGGTCGTCAAGGTCGGAGACAAGGTCACCGTCGAGGTGCTTGACGTTGATCTCGATCGTGAGCGCATCTCCCTGTCCCTCAAGGCCACCCAGGAAGATCCGTGGCAGCGCTTCGCCCGCACCCACGTTCCTGGCCAGATCGTCAAGGGCAAGGTCACCAAGATCGTTCAGTTCGGTGTCTTCATCTCCGTCGAAGACGGCATCGAAGGCCTCGTGCATATCTCCGAGCTGGCCAACCGCCATGTGGAGAACCCGGAGACCGTCGTCAAGCCGGGCGAGGAAGTCTTCGTCAAGGTGATTGACGTCGATCTCGACCGTCGCCGCATCTCCCTGTCCCTCAAGCAGGCCAACGACTCCGTTGATCCGGCTTCCGAGGACTTCGATCCGGCTCTGTACGGCATGCCGGCAGAGTACGACGAGCAGGGCAACTACAAGTATCCGGAAGGCTTCGACCCGGCAACCAACGAGTGGATCGCTGGTTACGAGAAGCAGCGTGAGGAGTGGGAGTCCCAGTACGCCACCGCTCACGATCTGTGGGAGCAGCACAAGGAATTCGTTGCCAAGGAACTCGAGAACGCCGAGGCTTCCGCAGCCGAAGACGGCCAGGCTCCGAAGGAAGAGAAGGTCGAAGAGGTGTCCAACTACTCCTCCGACAACACCTCCAACGGCACCCTCGCCGATTCCGACCAGCTCGCCGCTCTGCGCGACCAGCTGCTCGGCAAGTGAGTTTCGACGAATCAAAATAAACTGATTCGCGTAAACCGCTGATAAATGGCCCCGCACCATCAGGTGCGGGGCCATTTGCGTATGTTGCGAGTCCGTCAAACATTACAATGGCGGTTGTGATGATTCGAATTGGGTTGACCGGAGGCATCGCCGCCGGCAAAAGCACGGTCGCTACGCATCTGCGTGAACTGGGCGCGACGCTTGTCGATTATGATGTGCTCGCCCGAAAAGTCGTGGAACCCGGAAGCGTGGGCCTGCAACGAATCGTGGAACATTTCGGGCCGGATGCGATGAACGCGCAAGGTGGTCTTAATCGGCGATGGATGTCCGAACACGTCTTCTCCGATCCGAATGCCGAATCCGAACGTAGAATCCTTGACGATATCGAACATCCGTTGATCTACGATCTTGCATTGTCGGAGGAACGGCAGGCGGTCGAAAAGAATCCGGATGCCGTGGTCGTACATGATATTCCGCTTTTGGCGGAAGTAATCGATGACATACCCATGCGTTTCGACCATATCGTAACAGTCGAAGCACCGGAACAGACGCGTGTGGAACGTATGATGCGCACCCGTGGCATGAGTGAGGCACAGGCGAAGGCACGTATCGCGCATCAGCCCACGCGTGCGGCACGAGAATCCATAGCCGATGCGGTGATTGACTCATCCCAGGATGTAGAACACATGTTCGACTGTGTTGATAGGCTGATGGAACAGTGGCGTAAGGAAGCGAGACGGAACCATGGGATTCAACATTGAACGAGTGAACAAGCCGTTTGTGGTCAAATCTCCATATAAGCCTTCAGGCGACCAGCCGAAGGCCATCGAGGAGCTGGCCACGCGCATCGAGAATGGCGAGAACGACGTGGTGCTCATGGGCGCCACCGGCACCGGCAAAACCGCCACTACAGCGTGGCTGATCGAACGTCTGCAGCGACCGACGCTTATCATCGAGCCGAACAAGACGCTCGCCGCGCAGTTGTGCGCCGAATTCCGCGAACTCATGCCGGACAATGCGGTGAGCTACTTCGTTTCCTACTACGACTACTACCAGCCGGAAGCGTACATTCCCCAGACCGACACCTACATCGAGAAGGATTCCAACATCAACGACGATGTGGAGCGATTGCGCCACGCCGCCACCGCGAACCTTCTGACCCGTCGCGATTGCGTGGTCGTGGCCACCGTCTCCTGCATCTACGGTTTGGGAACGCCGGAAGAATACGCTGGCCGTATGCTGTTCCTCCAGGAAGGCCAGCAGATCGACCGTGACGATTTACTGCGCAAATTCGTGGACATGCAATACAAGCGCAACGACATCGCCTTCACGCGAGGCACATTCCGTGTGCGCGGCGACACCGTTGAGATCATCCCCGTATACGAGGAACTGGCCATCCGCATCGAATTCTTCGGCGACGAAATCGACCGCATCTCCACTCTGCATCCGCTGACCGGCGACGTGATCGCGCACGAATCGCAGGTGCACATCTTCCCGGCCTCGCATTACGTTGCCGGACCGGAACGTATGGAACGGGCGCTCAAAACCATCCAACAGGAACTTGACGAGCGTACCGCCGAATTGCATAAGCAAGGCAAGGAACTTGAAGCGCAGCGTCTCACCATGCGCACCACATACGATCTGGAAATGCTCTCGCAGGTCGGCACATGCTCCGGCGTGGAGAACTATTCGCGGCATTTCGACGGACGCGCGCCGGGCACGCCTCCGCACACGCTGCTTGACTTTTTCCCCGATGATTTCCTGCTCGTCATCGACGAATCACATGTCACCGTGCCGCAGATCGGTGCCATGTACGAAGGCGACGCGAGCCGCAAACGCACGCTGGTCGAACACGGTTTCCGCCTGCCGTCGGCAATGGACAATCGACCGCTCAAATGGCCGGAGTTCCAGGAACGCGTCGGTCAGACGGTGTACCTGTCGGCAACGCCCGGCGATTACGAACTCGGTTTGAGCGACGGCGTGGTCGAACAGATCATACGTCCGACCGGACTAGTCGATCCGCAGATCGACGTGCGGCCGGTGGAAGGGCAGATCGATGACCTGCTTGCCGAAATCAAAGACCGCGTGGCAAGGAACGAACGTGCGCTGGTCACCACGCTCACTAAGAAAATGGCCGAGGATCTGACCGACTATCTGCTGGAACGCGGCATCAAAGTCGAATATCTGCATTCCGATGTGGACACCTTGCGTCGTGTCGAACTGCTGCGTGAACTGCGTGAAGGCAAGATCGACGTCATCGTCGGCATCAACCTGCTACGAGAGGGCCTCGATCTGCCGGAAGTGTCATTGGTCGCAATCCTCGACGCGGATAAGGAAGGCTTCCTGCGTTCCTACCGTTCGCTCATCCAGACCATCGGCCGTGCGGCGCGAAACGTGTCCGGCACCGTCGTCATGTATGCGGACGACATCACCGAAGCCATGCGCAAGGCTATCGACGAGACCAACCGCCGCCGTGACATCCAGATCGCCTACAATAAGGAACATGGCATCGATCCGAAGCCGCTCATCAAGAAGATCTCCGATGTCAACGACATGCTCGCCAAGGAGGACGTCGACACCCAGACATTGCTCGGTACCGGATACCGAAACGCGGACAAAGCCGGCAATTCGCATCTCGGCGTGCCACATACCAGCAAGGAGGAATCCGGCAGGCGGCACGAGGAGATTCTCAAGGCCGGATTGCCCGCACAGGATCTAGCTGATCTCATTCGACAACTGTCCGAGCAGATGCATACCGCCGCAGAACAACTGCAATTCGAGCTTGCGGCTCGTCTGCGTGACGAGATCCGTGACCTGAAAAAGGAACTTCGGCAGATGACGGAGGCGAGCAAATAGTTCTCGACCGGTCATACGGCATCCGTACCATAGTGGATTATGGCTGAAACACCACTTGTTTTTGAAATCGCCACGTTTGCGGTGCTTGCCGTCTTCTTCGTGGTGGACCTGTTCATCATCGGGCGCAAGCCGCATGTGCCCTCCACCAAGGAATGCGTGCAGCATATCGCGTTCTTCGTGGTCATGGCGTTGATCTTCGGCGGACTCATGTGGTTCTTCGCGGGATCGAAACCGGCCATCGAATTTTATTCGGGCTGGCTTACGGAATATTCGCTGAGTATCGACAATCTATTCGTCTTCGTCATCATTATGTCGAATTTTGCGGTGCCAAAACAGCTGCAGAAATTCGTGCTGTCCATCGGCATCACCATCGCATTGGTGTTGCGCGGCGTGTTCATCCTCATCGGCGCGGCCATTATCTCCCGCTTCACCTGGGTGTTCTTCCTGTTCGGTGCATTCCTTATCGTCACCGCCATCAAGTTGGTCACCGGGGGAGACGAAGATGAGGAATATCATGAGAATGGCTTGATTCGCGCATTGCGCAAGGTCATCAAGATCACCGATGAGTATGACGGAGAAAAGTTGCGTACCGTCAAAAACGGTGCCAAGTATTGGACTCCGATGCTGATCGTCTTTCTGACCATCGGCACCACCGATGTGATGTTTGCCTTTGATTCCATTCCTGCGATTTTCGGTTTGACGAAGGATCCGTTCATTGTGTTCACGTCCAATGTGTTCGCGTTGCTCGGTTTGCAGCAGCTGTACTTCCTGCTCGGAGAGCTGCTCGACAAGCTGGTGTATCTGCCGCTTGGACTTTCCGTGGTTTTGGGCTTCATCGGCGTCAAGCTCATCATGGAGGCATTGCATGGCAATTCGCTGCCGTTCCTCAATGGCGGCCAGCCGATTTCCTGGGTTCCGGAAGTGCCCACATGGCTGTCGCTTGTCGTGATCGTTCTTGCGATTGGTGGTGCGGCTTTGGCAAGTGTTATTAAGATGCGCACCATGAAAGCGAACGAAAAGTGACAGTCCGGCAAACGTTGGGAGAATAGAGCTTTTCTATTCTCCTACGAAATTGTGAGCGCTCACAACACACCTAGTTCTGAGGTGGAAGTGGGCGCTTTTTGCTAGTAAGCTATGCCATTGGAAACAGGGTCGTCAGATCCAAAATCAATATCAACAAGAATAGGCAGGCATTCATGCGTAAAGCCAAGATCGTAGATACCATCGGTCCCGCTACCGAGTCCCTGGAAGGCATCACCAGCCTTGTCGAAGCAGGTATGGACGTCGCTCGTCTGAACCGCTCCCACGGCACTCCGGAAGACCACCTCAAGGTCTACAACAACCTCCGTGCCGCCGCCAAGGCCACTGGCCGCAACGTCGCAGCCCTGGTTGACCTGCAGGGTCCGAAGATCCGCTGCGGTTGGTTCAAGAAGAACGCCGACGGCGAGGACAAGGTCCAGCTGACCGAAGGCCAGGAGTTCGTCATCACCACTGATGACATCGAAGGCGACGAGCACATCACCTCCACCACCTTCAAGGGTCTCCCGGGCGACTGCCATGCAGGCGATCCGATCCTCATCGACGACGGCAAGGTCCGCCTCGAGGTCACCAAGGTCGAAGGCAACAACGTGTACACCAAGGTTGTCGTTGCCGGACCGGTCTCCAGCCACAAGGGCATCAACCTTCCGGGCGTCGCCGTGTCTCTGCCGGCTCTGACCGAGAAGGACGAAGAGGATCTGCGCTGGGCCATCCGCACCGGCGCCGACATCATTGCCATGTCCTTCGTGCGCTTCGCCACCGACATCGATCGCGCCCATGAGATCATGGACGAGGAAGGCCGTCGTATCCCGGTCGTCGCCAAGATCGAGAAGCCGCAGGCCCTCGAGAACCTCGAGGAGATCGTCAAGGCGTTCGACGGCATCATGGTCGCACGTGGCGATATGGCCGTCGAGTGCCCGCTGGAAGAGGTCCCGCTGGCCACCAAGCGCTGCATCGAGCTGGCTCGTCAGTACGCCAAGCCGGTCATCGTGGCCACCGAGGTCCTCGGCTCCATGGTCAGCTCCCCGGTCCCGACCCGTGCAGAGGCATCCGACTGCGCCAACGCCGTCCTCGACGGTGCCGACGCCACCATGACCTCCAACGAGACCGCCGTCGGCAAGTACCCGGCAGTCACCGTGAGCACCATGAGCCGCATCTCCACCTTCGCCACCGAGCATGGTTTCGACCGCATCCCGGAGCTGAAGAACCTGGATATGTCCTCCACCGGTGCCGTCTCTTCCGCCGCCGTCGACCTGGCCGACAAGCTCAACGCCAAGGCCATCGTCGCCTACACCCAGACCGGTTCCACCGTGCACCGCGTGTCCCGTGAACGTCCGGCCACCCCGATCTACGGCATCACCAACAATGAGCACACCTTCCACTGGCTGGCCCTGTCTTGGGGCACCGAGTCCTTCCTGGTCGACGAGGATTACCATGACAAGTCCCGCAAGGACCTCATGGTTTTCACCGACAAGGTCCTCAAGGACGCCGGCAAGGTCTCCGATGGCGACAAGATCGTCGTGCTGAGCTCCGCCCAGGGCGAACACCAGCCGGGTCGCACCGATTCCATCTACGTCCACACCGTTGGTGCCTGCGACTGAGATTTGAATCGTCGCGTTAAACGCTGATTCCATAATCCTCCCATTGGTTCCTGATGGGAGGATTATTGTTTTTACGCGATGTCCCCGAATGATGACAACGCCGAGATTTGGCGCAAATCGCAATCATGTGGTATTCTTCCAGAGTTGCGTGCAAGCCCTCGTATCCCAATTGGTAGAGGAAGCAGCCTCAAAATCTGCGCAGTGTGGGTTCGAGTCCCACCGAGGGCACGTAAGAAATCAATATCAATCCAGGCCCGGGTTGGGGCATGTTAGGCCGGCTTTGGGTGTGACAGTGGAAAGAGACCGACATGGCTGCAGAGAAGACCACGGAACCGGACGAAGTACTCACTGATGAGGAGCTCCAAGCTGCTGCGGCTCCCGAGCCGGATTCTGCCAATAATAACGAGGCGCACAAGCGCACCGTCGTCGTTGCCGAAGACGAATCCGTGAACCGCATGGATTTGGTCGCCATGCTTGAGGATAACGGCTATGAGGTCGTCGGAGAGGCCGCCAACGGTGAGGAAGCCGTTGAACTGACCCGTAAGTTCCGCCCGAGCGTGGTGTGCATGGATGTCAAGATGCCTCGCATGGATGGCATCGAGGCCGCTGGCATCATCTGTGATGAGAACATCGCTCCGGTCGTCATGCTGACGGCATTCTCCCAGTCTGATTTGGTCAAAAAGGCCACGGGCGCTGGCGCCATGGCGTATGTCACCAAGCCGTATGAGGAATCCAAGCTGCTGCCGGCTTTGGAAGTCGCTATGGGTCGTTTCGCCGAAATCAACGATCTGCTTGACAATGTCGAACGTAGCGAGTCCAAACTGCAGGAAACCGAGGAACAGCTGAAGAAGGCCGAAGAGCAGCTGAAGAAGGCCGAAGAAACGCTGGAGGAGCGCAAGCTCGTCGACCGCGCCAAGGGCCTGCTGATGGACAAGGCGGACTTCTCCGAACAGGGCGCTTTCCGTTGGATTCAGAAGACCTCCATGGACCAGCGCATTCCGAAGAAGCGTCTGGCCATGGCCATCATCGCCAAGTATGGCGAACAGAAGTCGGAAGCAGAGGATGAGCGCTAACACACCAACTGTGGAAGGCACTTCACGCGGAACGCTATTGGTCGTTGACGGCCATTCTTTGGCGTTCCGCGCTTTTTTTGCCTTACCCGTAGAGAATTTCAGTACATCATCAGGTCAGGCCACCAACGCGGTCTGGGGATTCGCCACCATGCTTTCGCAGGTGATCGATGCCGAACATCCAGACCATCTTGCCGTCGCATTCGATGTGAAGGGCGGCACGTTCCGCAACCAGATGCTGCCGCAGTACAAAGGAACTCGCGACGCGGCCCCCGAGGAACTGCTCAGCCAGCTGCCATTAATCCAGCAGATGCTGACGGCCTTGGGCGTCACATACATCGAAAAACCCGGTTACGAAGGTGACGATGTGATCGGCACGCTCGCCAGCATGGGCGACCAGGCAGGCTACCGCACATTGGTGCTGTCCGGCGACCGTGATGCTTTCCAGCTGATCAACGACGACATCACCGTGCTGTATCCCGGCCACCATTTCAAAGACCTCAAACATATGACCCCGGATGCCGTGCAGGAGAAATATCATGTCTCTCCCGCGCAATACCCGGATCTGGCCGCCTTGCGCGGAGAAACCGCTGACAACATCCCCGGCGTTCCCGGAGTCGGCGATGGATTCGCGGCCAAATGGATCAACCAGTACGGCGGACTTGAGCAGATCATCGAACACGCCGACGAGATCAGCGGCAAAAAAGGCGAAGCCCTGCGCGAAAACATCGAACAGGTCAAACTGAACCGTTCCGTGAACGCTTTGGTTCGTGACCTTGATCTTGGCGTGTCGGTATCCGACCTGACATTTGGACAAGTCGACGCTGGTCAACTCGACGATCTATTCACCAAGCTCGAATTCGGTGTTCGGACCAAGAATCGCGTGCTCAAAACGTTCAATGCGGACAAACCATCCGGGGACGTGCACGAATCCAGCAAGCTCGGGCTGCCACATGTCGAAGACGTCAACGATCCGCATGTGGTGGAGACATGGGTCCAAAACCATTTCCCCGTGGTGCAGGAACATCTGCACGAACGCCATGAACGCTCCTCCAACGACATTCCGGAATTCGGCTTCGAAATCGATTCTTCGACCCGTTGCACGGACAAGGTGAAACAGTCCTGGACGCTTTACGCCGAAGGCACGAGCAAACCCGGAGAAGCCTCTCTTTCGGCATTGATGATCGCCGTGCACGGCGAAGCCATTCGCATCGACGTATTCAGTCCGGATATGGTGCAATGCCTGCAAAGGCTGTTCGACCGCTATCACCATTCCATGGTCGTGCACGGTTACAAAGAACATGCGCATCTGCTGGGCAGCATCGGCGTGGAACTTCCGGAACCATTGTTCGACACCAAGCTCGCCGGATATCTTGCCCACCCGGATTTCCACGCGGACACGCTGGAACAGGCTGCGGCCCATTTCCTTGATCTGCACATCGAAGCACAAGCCGAAGCCGCGACACAGGGGACCTTGGACTTCGACGAGCCTGAGGAAAACGATTCCAAGAACGACGAGCTGATACTCACCCGCACCGCAATCGTGGGGCTTTTGGCTGAATATTTGGCCGGTGTGCTGGATAAGCGCGAACAATTCGGTCTCCTCAAATCCATTGAGCTTCCGGTCTCTCAGGTCCTGCATGGCATGGAACAGGTCGGCGCCCAAGTGGATATGACACGTCTGGTGCAGATGCGCGACCAACTTGCCGCCGACGCTGCCCAGGCACAGGAAACGGCGTGGCAGTTCGCGGGGGAGCAGGTGAACCTGCAAAGCCCCAAACAGCTGCAGAAGATCCTGTTCGAAGACATGGGATTGAAACCGACGAAAAAAACCAAGTCCGGTTCATACACCACCAATGCCGCGGCATTGCAGACCTTGCGTGACCGCTCGTACGATAACGACCGCGCATGCCAGTTCCTTGACGCGTTGCTGATGCATCGTGAAAAGAACAAGCTCAAGCAGATCGTGCAGACGTTGATCGACGCCACAAACCGTCATGACGGTCGCATCCACACCACTTTCGAACAGACGGTGGCAGCCACCGGACGATTGAGCTCCGTCGATCCAAACCTGCAGAACATTCCGAACCGGGATCCCGCAGGTCGTGAGATTCGATCCGCGTTCGTGCCGGGAGAGGGCTTCGAATCGTTGCTGAGCTCCGACTACTCGCAGGTCGAACTGCGCATCATGGCCGACCTTTCCGGTGATGAGGCGTTGATAGAGGCCTTCCGCTCCGGCAAGGACTTCCATAAGTATGTGGCCAGCTTGGTCTACGGCATTCCCGTTGACGACATCACGTCCGATCAGCGTAGCCACGTCAAGGCGATGAGCTATGGACTTGCCTACGGTCTGAGCACGTATGGACTTGCCCAGCAGCTCAAGATCAAGCCCAAAGAAGCCGAATCGCTGAAAAACCAGTATTTCGCCACTTTTGGCAAAGTCCATGAATACCTTGAATCGCTTGTCTCGTCCGCACGCGAAAAAGGATATACCGAAACCATTTTCGGAAGGCGCAGGTATTTCCCCGGTCTCAAATCGCCGAACCGTGCCGTGAGGGACGCGGCCGAACGCGCCGCGTTGAACGCGCCTATCCAAGGCTCGGCGGCGGATATCATGAAAATCGCCATGATTCGTGCGTATGACGCACTGCAGGAAGCGAACCTTGGAAGTCGCCTCATACTGCAGATTCATGATGAACTTGTGGTGGAGATCGCGCCCGGTGAGGAGAAGCAGGCCACCGCGCTGGTGAAGGATGCCATGGAGCATGCCGTCACCATGGCCGTTCCGTTGGACGTATCGACGGGCATCGGTTCCGATTGGCAATTGGCGGCCCACTGATCCGTTCCCGTCGGATAATCGAAGGCTGATTAAAAAAGAAAGAAGGAAGATTGTGGCAACGCTGAAGCAGGTCGTGGATGTGCTTGAAACGCTGTATCCGCTGCGATACGCGGAACAATGGGATGAGCCGGGACTCATCGTGGGAGACCTTCGCCACGACGTGCGCAACATCGCGTTCGCGGCGGACCCATCCATGGCGGTGATCGACCAGGCTATCGCCGGAGGCATCGACCTGCTGATCTGCCACCATCCGCTGTTCTTCCGTTCCGTGCATGCGGTCTCCGGACTAGGATTCCGTGGTGAGATCGTCCGGAAGCTCAACCTCGCCGGTTGCGCGCTGTGGGTTGGGCACACCAATGCCGATGCCTCCTACCGAGGAGTCAGCATGGCCGCCGCCGACGCGTTCGGCCTGATCGAACAGCGTCCGCTGGTACCCATCGAAGATCCGAAAGCCGAACATCCGGTCGGATTGGGCCGTGTCGGCCGGTTGCAGGAGCCGATCGCATTGCGTGATTTCGCCCGTCGTGTGGCCGACGCGCTGCCATACACCGAACTTGGCGTGCAGGTGTGCGGCGACCTTGACGCGACGATCGGCACGGTGGCGGTATTGCCGGGCTCGGGCGATTCCCTGTTCGATGAAGTGCGTGCCGCAGGCGTCGATGTGTATGTGACCAGCGATCTGCGACATCATCCGGTGACCGATGCCATCGAGCAGGCGCGCTATGAGGCGTCCATGCGTGCCGCGGACATCGAACTCGGCCGAGGCGACGCCACTGTTCGTCCGATGTTCATCAACACGCCACACAGCGCCATCGAATCCATATGGTTCCAATACGCCATGGGCGATGTGCCTCGTGCCGTATCTGAGGCGACCGGAGACATCCCCACCGTCCGCTGGATTTCCATGAACACCGATCCCTGGAATCTGGTACTGCCGTCCTGCGGGCAGGAACGCTGAACGACGATGTCCGATATGACCAGCATGGATATGTCGCTGAACGAATCCAGCGATGGCGTGGACATGACCAGACCGGCCACAGTACTCAGCAGAGAGCACGTGTATCAAGGCGCGATTTTCGGCGTGGAGGACATGCGTATCGCGTTGCAGACACGAGACGGCGGACAAACCGTGATCCGCAGACAGGTGATGCGGCACGCGCCCTGTGTGGTCATGCTGGTGCATGACTGCGCGCAGGATTTGTACTTGGTCGAACGAGAATACCGTGTCGGCTGCGACGCCTTCGCCTACGGTCTGCCGGCAGGACTCATCGATGACGGGGAAGACGTCGATGCGGCCGCATTGCGTGAGCTGCGCGAAGAGACCGGCGTCGAGCCAATCGACGAAAACAGTTGCGATATCGACCATGTCGGGCAATTCTATTCATCCGAAGGCATGACCGACGAACTGGCCAACATCATGGTGGTGCACCTGCGCCACTGGCAGGCCGTCGAACGGCATTTCGACGCCGACGAGCATGTCGAATCTGCTTGGATCCCGTGGAAGCAGCTACGAGACACGCACATCACGGCCTCCAATTCGGAGATCGCCATTTTGCATGAGCAAATTCGCAGAATGCGGCAACAATAGCGGCCTGCAGGTTTCGAATTGTAAAAACAATCGCCGGAATAAACGAAATAACGAATTCAACTCGCAAAACGTGCGATACTTGAATTATGCAAATCAGACCTGGATCGATGTATCCACTCGGTGCGAGCTACGACGGCGCCGGCGTGAATTTCGCCCTCTTCTCTCAAGTGGCCCAGAAAGTCGAGCTTTGTCTTTTCGATGAGGAAGACCGTGAGACCCGAGTGGAAATGACGGAGCAGAACTCCTACGTATGGCATAACTATCTGCCGGGAATACAACCCGGGCAACGGTACGGCTATCGTGTGTACGGTCCGTATGATCCAGCAAAGGGCCTGCGGTGCAACCCGAACAAGTTGCTGCTCGACCCGTACGCAAAAGCCATCGAGGGAAACATCGACGGTGACGAAAGCCTCTATTCGTATTGGTTCAAAAGCCCTGAGGACGTCACCAGCATGAATACGCTGGATTCCGCGCCGCATACCATGAAATCGGCCGTGGTCAATCCGTATTTCGACTGGGGCAACGACCAACATCCGAACATCTCCTACCATGATTCGGTAATCTACGAAGCCCATGTGCGTGGCATGACCAATCTCAACCTGGACGTGCCGCCGGACATCCGTGGAACCTACGCGGGCCTCGCATATCCATCGGTCATCGAATATCTGAGGAAGCTCGGCGTCACCGCCATCGAACTTATGCCGATCCACCAGTTCGTCAACGACAGCTTCCTGCAGGAAAAAGGCCTGAGCAACTACTGGGGCTACAACACCATCGGCTTCTTCGCGCCTCATAACGCGTACTCAAGCTCCGGACAACGCGGCGAGCAGGTCAACGAATTCAAATCCATGGTCAAGGCCTACCATCGCGCCGGCATGGAAGTGATCCTCGACGTGGTGTACAACCACACCGCCGAAGGCAACAACCTCGGCCCGACCCTAAGCTTCAAAGGCATCGACAACGGTGCCTACTACCGTCTGGTCGACAACGACCGACGCCACTACTTCGACACGACCGGCACCGGCAACTCCCTGCTGATGCGCTCGCCGCACGCGCTGCAGCTCATCACGGACAGCCTGCGCTACTGGGTCACCGAAATGCATGTCGATGGTTTCCGATTCGATCTTGCGGCCACGCTGGCCCGCCAGTTCCAGGAAGTCGACAAGCTGTCCGCCTTCTTCGACATCGTCGAACAGGATCCGGTCATCTCCCGTGTCAAGCTCATCGCCGAACCTTGGGATTTGGGTTCCGGCGGCTATCAGGTGGGCGGCTTCCCGTCCAGCTGGTCCGAATGGAACGGCCGCTACCGTGATTGCGTGCGTGACTTCTGGCGTTCGCAACCATCGACGCTACCGGAATTCGCCAGCCGTCTGATGGGCAGCTCCGACCTGTATCAGATGAACGGCCGCCGTCCGGTGGCTTCCGTGAACTTCATCACCGCACATGATGGCTTCACCATGAACGATTTGGTGAGCTACAACGAGAAGCATAACGACGCCAACGGCGAAGGCAATAGGGATGGCGAAAGCAACAACCGTTCCTGGAACTGCGGTGTCGAAGGCCCGACCACCATCAAGGACGTCAACGACCTGCGGCAACAGCAGATGCGCAACATGTTCGCGACGCTGCTGTGCAGTCAGGGCATTCCGATGATCTGCGGCGGCGATGAGGTGGCACGCACGCAACAGGGCAACAACAATGCCTATTGCCAGGACAACGCCATTTCATGGACCAATTGGGATCTTGACGATAGTCAGAAGGATCTGCTTGAGTTCGTTTCGAAGCTGATTCATCTGCGACTCGAGCACCCGGTGCTCCACCGTCGTCGTTTCTTCACCGGCCGCGAGCCAGGAGACCCGGACGATAAGATTCCGCAGGTCGAATGGATGGACCACACCGGTTCCATCATGGACATGGAAGATTGGTCCAATACCCACGCGTTCTCGGTGATGATCTATCTGAACGGTTCCGATATTCCGGAAGCCGACTGGTATGGCAACCAGATGGTGGACAATAACTTCATCCTGATTTTCAACGCGCATTACGAGCCGATTATGTTCACCTTGCCGGACGAGCGGTATGGCAAGAAATGGCGTCTGGTCGTCGACACGCATAATCCGAAGGGTCCGGAACTCAACTATGAGGCCGGCTTCGCGATCACGGCGCAGTCGAGAAGCTTCCTGTTGCTGATGAGCGATAGAAAGCCCACCACAAAGAACTACGATTTCTGATAGCCATGAGAACAGGCGAGGTGCCATCCGTACGGGTGACACCTCGCCGTATTGTTTGTGGACTGTGCTCGTGAACCGTTACGAGAATTAGACTTCCGACGAGAGTCGGGAAACGGTTCCAGGAACGGTTTCGCTGACCTCCGCAAGATCCTCGACGGATTCTGGCCGCTTGGTTTGCGCCAGAATAAGCTGCGTCTGCATACGATCGGATTCGATGGCCGCAATCTGCCGTGAAAAGATGATGAACCAGCCCAGAAACATCATGCCGGCAAGAGCCTCGACGTTCGTCAACGTGTTACGCCCCGCCAACCACTGGAACCCGGCAAGAGCCCCGATCACGATAGCTAGGTCTGAAATCACATATACTACTTTTGAAAGCTGCGGGGCCAGCCAAGGCAGCGCGATCATCAGCACGCTCATCAGGCAGGGAAGACCGCGGGCGAATACGTTGTGCAGAATCGGATGCGGCGTGTAACGGAACATGCCGATGCCGATGAAGGCGATGCCTGCGAGCGTCAGCATGGTCGATAGCAGAAGAATCCGCGCCTTGAAGTGTTTGGGAGCTTCTTTTTCATCGCTTGCAGACAGATACTGCATCTGCAGACGGTGCGTGGTGATGAGCTCCGAAATCGCGAAATAGCTGATGATGACGATGCAGACGCCGGCCAACATCAATGTCGAATTGAACATACGAGCAGCAAAAGTGGTTCGATCGCCCAATTGGGAGAAATTGTTGTTGTACCAGTATGGATCATCGGACGTCAATCCTGCGATGCTGACACCGGAAACCACGAAGAACGGCAACAAGGATGCGATGGTCTTGGCATTCATGAGTTCCGCCTGTACGAACGTGACATAGCCTACGACCCCCGAGATCGCGGCGCAGAGCGCAGTCAGATAGCCTTTTAACGTGCGCAACCCCATCATGTTGCTGGCAATGGAAAGCAGCATGAACGCCGTGACGAAAATGGTCGACGCGTAGACCACGGACAAAGCGAGTATCTCGAAGATACGGCGAATAGGAATGGTCCAGCCATGTTTCAACGTCATCGACCTGGAGTTGCGCGCATACCCCAAGGTGAACGAGATGACTCCACATCCCGCGGTGATTCCGGCACACACGGTGAACAGGCGTTGGGTGACACGCCAGATGGCGGGAGCGAATTGCAGATATAGGTCCATGGCGATCCATGCAAGAGTGGCGCATGCCATGAAGGAAATGATGCCTGAAGCCTCGGCTTGCTGATGACGTCCCATGCGCGTTCCCTCCAGTATTTGCCATTCTAGCCTGTCGTTGTCCTACCATACGCTACAATGGAAACTCGTGTTCACCTGCCACGTGCGGGAGTGCATGAACGGGCTGTAGCGCAGTTTGGTAGCGCGTCTGCTTTGGGAGCAGAATGTCGCAGGTTCAAATCCTGTCAGCCCGACAATAATCCCCGGAATACCAACGTTTTCAAGGTGTTGGCGTTCCGGGGTTTTGTCGTGTCGGACACGATTGGACACGATGACCTCGATGGTCGTGTATCTATCGTGTCCCGAGCGTCGCGCGCACGGCCGTTTCGACGGCGCTCGCCACCTCTTCCAGACGCTCGGGCCACAACGCCGCGTAGGTGTCCAATGTGATGGTCGCCGACGAATGCCCCAGCTGGCGCTGCAGCGTCTTCACGTCGGCGCCGGCCGCGATGGCGATGCTCGCGTACGTGTGCCGCAGCGAGTGTATCGTCACACCCTCGTCCTCCATACCGGCGTCCCTCAACGCCTTGTACCAAACCCTGGTGCGCCAGTTGTGCAGCCAGATCGGGCCTTCGCGCGCGGCACGGAACAGCCACGCGTCATCCGGCTGACCGGCGGTGAGCGGGCGGAGAAGATCCATGACGGACGCGGGAGCCGCCGCCCACCGTGGCTTGCCGTTCTTCGGCGGCCCTATCATTTGTCCGCCTTTGCCGTCGTCGGTCCATGTGCGCGCGACCCTCACCCTGGAACGCGCCCAATCCACGTCGCCGACACGCAAGGCGAGGGCCTCACCCACGCGCAGACCGGTGTAGGCGAGGAAGCGCACCAGCGTCGCATCCACCGTGCCGGCCACCTTCTCGCATTCGTCGGCCAACAGCTCGACCTCACGGATGCTCAGATACACCTTGTCGTCGTCCGAATCCACGATCCTGGGCGTGGTGACCTTCTCCATCGGATTCTCGACGATCCACCGCTGGTCGTGCGCGTACTCCAGCACGCCGCCCATGACGACCTTGACGATGTTGCGGATGCTGCGCGGGCGCAACGGACGCGGAGACCTGCCATCGGGCAGTTCTGCCGGATAGTCGCCCGTCGTCAACCCCTCCACCCACTGCTGGATCCCGTTGCGCGTGATGGCCCGCAACGGCACGGCTCCCCATTTCGGGTTGACATACACGCGCAGCTCACGCTCGTAACGGCTCCTAGTCGAAGCCTTCAGGTCGAGCTTGCCATGCAGCCATTCAACAGCGACGTCGGCGAACAGTCGGCTCTCCTGATGCGGATCATGATAGCGGCCACGGCGCACATCGTCCTCCATCGCCGCACGGAATGCCTCCGCATCAGCATACTTGGCGAACGACTTGCTCTTCTGCACGCGCCGTCCATCCTCGGGCATGTACCAACGGCACCGCCAACGCTGACCCCTCCCGTACTGGGTCGTACGCCACTTGACCGGAACGTTCGCGCGCATCGGATCCCTCGCGTTCGCCAACGCGCGCTTCGCCGCACTGGACGGGGGAGTGCCGTCCTCCGCGTTCCTCAGCCACCGGTCATCGATCATCACCCGCGCCACCGCACACCTCCGATCAGCGCATCGTGTCGTGCAGCAGACGCCGGTAATCCTCGACCACCTGCAGCGTCACATCCAGCTCGCACGCAATGCGATACGCGTCACCCTCATGCAGTTCCTCGGCGCTCGCGTACTCGATGGGATCGATGAGTTTGAGCGCGGTCTCCCGTCGTGCCCTGCGCTCGGCCTTGACCCCGTACGTGGTGCCGCACCCGGTGTCGTGGTGCCGGGCGTGGACGAGCTCGTGGCAGAGCGTGCACCGGCGTTGGAAATCCGGCAGCGACTCATCCAGGATGATGAGCCGCTGCCGGCTCGTAGTAGACGCCGCACAAACCGTTGGGCAGGCGCCGCTCCTCGACACGGATGCCTAGGGTGGACGCCTCATGCATCAGTTGCTCCGTTGTGGTCCCTTTCGCTGATTTGACTATCAATCCGACAGGTGTGAAACTAAGGGCAGCTCATCTACCTAGTTGTAGAAGGAGTTCCTTGGGTCGCTGCGGCGGCCCTTGCTTTTATCGAATCACGTCCACATGCGTCAAGCTCTTTGTCATTCACCGACATCCTTTCCCGTGCCGTCGAATACCCGTCGCCTCACATCGTCGGACAGACGGTAGAACGCCGGTCTCTGCCCGCGGTGCGCCACCAAGCCGATCTGCTCGAGATGATCGGTGATGGTCTTCGCCTTCTTCCGACCTACCTTCAACGCGTCGCACAGCATATCCCTCGTCATCCCGTGCGGCTCGTCGGAGAACAATTCGTTCTGGATGAGGACGTTCATGGCCTTCGACTCCTGTTCGCTCACGTCCAGCCCCTTCTCCATGCCCACGTATGCGGACAGGGCGGCCACGAGCATACGGGACTTCTCGACCAGGTCGTCGATGAGCCCGCGCTGCGCCTCGGACACGAACTTCATCATCCGGTACGCGAACAGGCTCGCGTCGCAGCAGTTCAACGGATGCTGCGCCTCCTCGAATGCCTTGTAGTACCTGTCCTTGCCGTCGTAGATGACGGGGCTGAGACTCACAGTGGTCGGAGCGCACAGGTGGTGCCTGAGCTGGAGGGCGAACAGGAACCTTCCGGTCCTGCCGTTGCCGTCGTAGAACGGGTGTATGTACTCGAACGCGAAATGGCACATCGCGGCCCTGATGAGCGGCGGTATGCTCTTGTCTTTGGCCAAGGCGAGCCATTGGGTGAGCGCCACCTTGATCTCCGATTCCGGCTCGATGCCCGTGTGGATGCGCCTGCCGGTCGCCGTGTCGTCGATAAACACGGGTCCTTTGCGGAACAGGTCGCCGTCCGGCATGTCGTCGTCCTTCAGCTCGCCGGCGGTGACCTGGTCGTAGATCCTGCGGATGTCCTCGAGCGTACCGGGTATGTCGGGCACTTTGTCGTCGTCATCTCCGAGAGTGAGGAACAGTTTGGCGAATTCGCTGAACCGTTTTCCGGAATCGTTCGTCCTGGCGGCCTGCAGGGCGTCGCTGATCTCCTTGCGGGTCGAGCGCACGCCCTCGATGCCGTTGGTGCTGAGCATCTCGGTCCCGATGAGATCGTTGAGATAGGCGTGTTTCACCTCCCTCGGCAGCGCGTTCCACAGGCTGGTGACCACGGTGTCCTGCTCTCGTATGGTGTCGAGTAGCGCTGCGAGCTCACGGAAGTTGACCACGAACACCTCGTGGCCGCGCAATGTGACGCCGGAGCGGAACGTGCTCCATCCTTCGATGCGCGCCCGGTATTCGCGTTCGGCCCTGTCCTGCGGACGTTCCGTCGATTCGCCCATGTGCAGGGTCCGTCTGATGCTTTTGTAGTCCATGTAATCGCTCCGAATACGTGTCCCGGCACTTTTGCATGCCATCCGTCAAGGTTCTATTGTTCCTTTTTGGCGAAAAGGAACAATAGAAATGTTGAAAAGCGTTCCGAATGTTCCCAACGCCCAATCAGTTCGTCGGTGTTTCCGTCTCGACGGTCTCGCCTGTATCCTGTCCCTGTTCCCGTTTCTCGGCGATACGCCGCTTTCTTTTCTTCTGCACGTTGCCCCATTCCCATACAGTCAGGCCGATGAATATCAGTTCCGCGACTATTTCGGCCCACAGCGGGTTCGAATGGTCCTGGTCGAAAATCATTGATAGGCCCACGAGGGCGCATAGCAGCAGGAACACGAATATTGCGGCGTGCGCCTGCCATGGAATCCCCTTGTTCTTATGGCGGTGACTTGTCGTGCTTCCCGCGGGCTGTGGCACTGTGACGTTCCGGACGTTGGCTTGTGTCTTCGGACGTGACTCGGTGAAGGAAATTGCTTTGACGGCCGCGCCCATCAATCTCCGGGAGCCGGTGGTTCGTTTCCCGCCGGCCTTGTTCTGAACCGCCAGCGTCGCCTTGCAGTCCTCCAGGGCGTCGTGCGCGTTATACCGGTATCCGCACTCTTTCGCGGCCTGGGTGAGCTTGATGAAATCCCTGCCGTGATACTTGCGGGCGTACACGCGCATCGTGTCCACGATCTTCGATGTGTCCACGCGCAGCCCGATTTCCCCGAGAAATGCCATATCGTATTCCGCGTTGAACGCGCATATCTGTTCGGCACGGTCGAGGATGCTCTGAATCTGACCGAGATCATCTTCGATGAAGCCCTTGTCCCGGACATCGGACGGTTTGATATGGTGGATCCTCTGCGCTTCCGGCCATGACGACTTGAACGACGGCTGATACAGCTTGTTCCATAGGGTGTTCCCGTCACCGTCGATAATCGATAGCTGCAGAATCTCGTCGGATTGCGGATGCAATCCCGTGGTCTCCGTGTCCAACACGATTCGAGGGATCGATGGCCCGGTGACAGTCTTCGGGCCGGAACTGACTACGGCTTGACATCTGAGGAACGTGGTCCCGTCACCAGTATGAGAACGCTCCTCCTTCCACGAGAAGGATTCAAGCGAGTCTCCCAGCAACCGGGATAATGCCGAATAGGCGCCCGTCTGCCGCGCGCCAACCTCGAACACCGTCACGCCGCTGCCGTCCTTGACCGCGAGATGCGGTTTACGTCCTTTCGGCTGCTGCACCTGAACCACGGCGCATCCCGTGAACCGCTTCGATCCGCGCACGTCGATGTCGCTGGTCACGGAACTGGTGCCGACGTTGAATTCATGTATTCCGGACAGTTTGTCCCAACCATGACGGAACTCGCTCTTCATCTCAACCCCACTCAATCTCTCGGCGTTTCCGCCTCAAGTTCCTTGTTTTCATCCTGATTCGCGGCCAGATCGTACAAATCAGGATTCGACGCGATATCATCGGCAAGCTGCTCATCGGCGCGACGGGCCCGTTGTCTGATGCGCTCCGCATCTTCCATAAGCTCTACAACTGTGATTCCAAGCGCTTGGGCTAGAGCGTAGAGCTGAGGAAGCTTGATGTCGCGCTTCGCTCCAAAAATGCGGTATATCGTTTGGACCGGAACGCCGGATTTAGCGGACAATTCTTCAAATGTCAGGCCGCTGACAGCTCTTGCCGCTTGGAGAGCTTTGGCCGTTGCCTCATTGATATCCATATGGATAAATTACTATCCGAATGAATATGTTGCAATATCCGTATGGGCGTGTCGTGCTTGACACTATCCAAACGGATAGTAGAGTGTTCCGCATGGATACTTTGACCTATTCGATGACGTTGGCTCAAATGATTTCTTGCGCCATTGAGCAATCCGGTAAAACAAAGCAGCAGGTTGCTCAGGCGTCTGGCATTCCATGGACGACGTTCTGCCGGAGATTGGATCACCCGGAGAAATCTTTCTTGACGATTCCGGAAGTGATATCGATTTGCGACGCACTGGGATTGAACTTCATCGAAGTCCTCTCCGAGGTCGAGCTGTCCGTCGACGGCAAGCAGTTCAAGTCTGAGGCGCTCGCTGGCTCTGATGGGGAGGTGGCGTGATGGATGCGTTCGTCCGCGATGGTGTTTTATCCGAGCAGGTGCGTGCAGTCGATTGTCTGGTGAACTACCTGGCTGCGGTGCATCCCGAGTTCGGTGACCCATTTGATGTGCACATCGACCGAGATGATCGTGCGCATGTTCATGCGTCGGTTCCATGCGACGGAGGGGCTGTGTTCGAGGCGTTGCTCAAGCGTGCCGGACAGGTCGATGCTTTCTTTGCCGAAACCGGGTATCTGGTCGAACACCGCGTCAGCTATGCGGTTCTCACCGGAAAGAACGGTAACGGCGACCTGACGACCGGCCCATGCGCAGTTGTTCACGATGACAAGGGCCAAGCCGTCATGTTCGTCAGTCCGGACGCGCCAATCGTATTCGCTCTGGTCGAGGGCCGCGTCGAGCGTCCGGCTGCCGATCAGATTCGCGTGCTCGGCTATCTGATTCGCCTCTTCGGCCAGTTCGTTGGCCTTCCCGGCTTCACGATTGCCGTCCTGCGCTATCTGGTTGTCAGCTTCCGCGATCTTGTTCGCCTTGCGGGAGTGTCTGACGGCGACGATGCCGGCGATGCCGAAGGCGGCCCCGAACGCGGTGGCGATGGCCGAGACGATGCCCCATATATCCGTCATATGACACAGTCTACGACCTTCGCGGAAGGAGGGGAGTGATGAAAAGCGAGATTGGAACCATGCCGGCGCCGGTTGTCATCCCGAAGTCCGCTGGGCAGGTCGAGCGGGAGCATCAGGGGTTGTGCAATCTGATCCGTCGGGACGTTCGTCGCATCGTCGCCGAGGAGCTGGACAAGCGCGGTCTCGTGGACCGTGGGACGAACCCGGTCTCGACCGAGGAGTTCATCCGGCGGAACCCGGAACTGCATGGTCTGGTGAGGGACGCCGTCCGCGGTGAGCTGGAGTCCGCACGCGCGGACGGCGAACGGTCAGTCGATGCCAAGCCTCCGCTTGATCTTCAGTTGGTCGTTCCTGATGTACCGCTGGTATTCCGCGATGCCCTGTACGGCATCGGCAAGCGAGGCGATCGCCCTGGCCATGTCGCCGGCTCTGGCGTAGGTCTTGGCGTCGTTCGCGGAATCTATCGGATCGCGTTCCATGCTCTCACCTCCCTTCTTTGCGTGGCGTGCACCATTCTCGCACTCAAAACGTTCCGGGAAGGAGGGGAGTGATGGAGTGGGTTCCGGCGATCATCAGCATCATGGGAGCAGTCGTCGTGTGGGTTAATGCGGCGCTGATGGCGTTCACCGGCGGCGGGATTCTTGACTGGGTTCTTCCTGATTGGTGGGGGATGCCGGCCGAGGGACTAGCGTACGCCAAGCCCATTGAGGGAACTTGCTATATAGCCATAATCCCCAATTGGAATGCTCGAAGCGATACCGCAGCATCGACGGATGATGTCGTTTCGGTTCACGGATCGGGTGACGTGGCTGCTCCGGCAGATCGCCCTTCAGGGCGAACGCACGGAACACTCGACGCTGCATACGGGTCGGCTGCTGTGTCCAGTGAAGGTGGATTGAGATGCTCCGGGCATCCTCGTTGAAGTGGGCGATCATGTACACGCGGTCGGATGCCTTGAATTGGGCGATCTGGCTCGGTGTCATGAACTCCGTGTCCCCGGCGACTTCGCCGATGGTGAGGAAGTATGCCTCGCATCCGATTCCCTCGACCTGCACGTCGTACGCGTCACCATCCCCTGAATTGTACACGGAGCAGATGAGGTCGGGCTCGCTCTCTTCACGCCGCTCCAGCCAGCCGGTAAGGCCGGGGACCGTTGCGGAGATCGGAAAGTCCGGATGTGTCGAGTGTTTCAGCAGTGTCCAGTCCGCTTGCGGCCTGTTGTGCCAGGGCCACCATACGGTGAGCCCGGCCCCGATCAGTGATGCCGCGGCACCAGCCCATGCCGCGATTACCGATCCATCCATAAAAGCTTCTCCTAACCTGGCCGGTCCGCGTCTGGACCACGCGGGCCTTGTAATCATCCAGTTTAGGAGGGGGCCGGGCGGTTCTCTTAACGCCGCCCGGCGTATTCCACTCATCCGATGTGAAAGGGGTGCGTGATGTGCGATGACGTGTTCGCCGCGTTGGAGGCGGCGTTGAAGCCGATGAACACGACCAAGGACGTGGCCGAGTGCGGCATCACGGAGCGCACGCTGGCCTATTGGCGGACGACGGGCCTTGGCCCGAAGTACGTGAAGGTCGGCCGCACGGTCCTCTACCCGAAGGAGGAGCTGGTCTCCTACTTCCGCGAGCACCTGTACCAGTCGACCATGGAGTACGGGGAGGTGCCGGCATGAGCAGGCATCGCAGGCCGGTGACGCTGACCGTGAAGCAGCGTGAACAGAAGCTGGCGTTCTGCATCGTCGTGGGCGCGGCGCTCGTCCTGTTGTCGGGATGGGGGCTCGTTTGGTGGGTCGCCGGGTTGGTGGACGGCGTGTTCAGCGTCCTGCATTTCGCGGCGTTCATCGCGGGCGGGTTGCTGGGTGTGACGTTGCTGTCGATCGCCGACCGCGAGGACGGCGAGTAGGAGTCTTGCCCGGCGTTTTTCTGCTTTCCGCGTCGGGCGACGTGAAGGAAAACACGTACAAACCGGTGCCAATAACAGAAGATCGCGTGGACGTCGTCAGGATGTGTCCCAGCCGTCGTGGCGTCCGCGCACTTGGCCGGCGCCCCATTGCAGTGGGGTACGGCGGCCGGAGCGGAATCGTTGTCGAAATGGTGTGTGGCGGATTCCGTTCCGGTGTGTCGGGTTCGACTCCCGGCGTCGGCCCGAAAGGAGCCCGTATGGCTTTCGGCAAGGATTGGAAGGAGGTCGTCATGACCGATGATGAGCTGAAGCTTCTGGATGCGCCGTATCGTGACCTGTCCATGGATGACCGGGCGAAGGCGCTGTCCAGGGTGCAGAAGGATTACGGGGACACGGTCCTGACCGTGGTCACCCAACTGCTGTCCACGAACATGGGTTTGACGATGCGCGAGGCGGTGATGAAGGAGACCGGTTCGTGGCCGCAATGGACCGAGCCGAGGAAGCGTCGCGGCCGCAGCGTCAAGCCCGGCGCCACGACGTCCGCGACGCCGACAGTGGATCAGCCGAAGGCGGAGAAGCCTGAACCGTCCATGACGGCCGAAACGGAGACGTGCGGCGATCTGGACAACCTGACGCGAGACGAATTCGTGGATCGCGGGGTGAAGCTCTGCGACCAGGCGTACGTCGCCGCCGTCGGCATCATCAGGCTCGGCTACCTGACTCATCAACCGGCGCTGGTCGACATGGCCGCTGACGTCGTCAGCAACGCGGCGGCCTGCCGGTCCTGCGTGGAACGCAACGGGAAGGTGTTGACCGATGGCCGGTGAGACGGAATTGACGATCGTCGGCAATCTGACCGCCGACCCGGAGCTGCGGAGCATTTCCACCGGAGCCTCGGTGTGCAATTTCACGATCGCCGCCACCCCGCGGATGTTCAATCGTCAGTCGGGGCAGTGGGAGGACGGGCAGGCGTTGTTCATGCGCTGCACCGCGTGGCGCGAGCTCGCCGAGCATGTCAGCCGGAGCCTGGCCAAGGGCATGCGCGTCATCGCCAGGGGAACACTCTCGCAGGAGACCTTTCAGGCGAACGACGGGACCAACCGCACGGTCGTGAAGCTCACGGTCGACGAGATCGGCCCGAGCCTGAGGTACGCGACCGCGGCCGTGGCCAAGCAAGCTCCCGCCCGCGGCTTCCAGGGCAATAAGGGTGCCCAAAACGGGTATTCGGGTGGGGCCACGTTCGGCGGCTCCGCCTGGCAGGAGGCGCCAACGCAGTCCCCGGTGGACCAGGCCTCGGGCGGTCCGCATGACCCGTGGGCGGATGATGCCGCTTCGGCTGATTTTGGTGCCGCGGGTGACGAGCCGGAATTCTAAGGAGGGGATCGTGGGTGGTCTTATCGACAGCGTTAACCGGACGATCAGTGAGACGTGCCTGTGGTGCCACGCTCACCCGGGCAAGTGGCATTCGTGGCCGATTGCGTATTCGTCGGAGCGTGCGGCGCGCGAGGATCTGGAGCGGTTCCAGTACAACGAGGTGGACGGCTGGCGGTGCGATCCGCGAGCATTCCGGTATTGGCGCGCGCATTCCACGTTCCTTGACTCGGATGGCCGCTACAGGGTGCTGGTGATGCTGCTATGGTCGTGAATCTTGACTCGCACTTGGACGCGGATTTCTGCCGTGAGATGGGCGAGCAGCTCCTGACGGTGGATGTGCCGAAGTCGCTTCTGCTGAAGAGCAACGGCAGCCAGGGCAACCCGTACCGGAACAACCAGAGGGCGATGGAATTGCACCGTCTAGGCCTGATCGCGGCCCGCAGCGGGTTGAATTCCGGGGCCTTGCGTACGGCTGGTCGTCTGGTGGACCTGCTGTGCGTGGTCGCCTACCCGAAGAACCTGCATCGCGTGGATCCGCCGAACATGTGGCCCACGTGCAAGCCGGTCATTGACGGGATGACCGAGGCGGGCCTGTGGATCGACGACGACAGTTCGCATATCCGCCGCACCAGCTTCCAACAGGACCCGCAGCCAACGGGCACGCAGGGATTGTGGCGGATCACCTTCCACATCATCCCAATCAGCGAAGGAGAACAGGAATGAACGACCATCTGACCATGACCAGGCAGCAGTTCGGCGACGCCGTGTACACCGCCGTCCTCAAACACGCCAGGACCCGTGTGGGCGGTCACTTGATCCCCTACGGGGAGCTGGCCGGCGAGCACAGCGTCATCCAATACGCGTGGGACAACCTCACACGCCGCAACGAACGGGGAGACCGATGATGAGACTCACCCAAACACAGCGCGACGTGCTCATCGACATCAGACTCCATCCCGGCATCCACGCGGTCGACGGACGCCAGTCAAAGACCTACAAGGCCCTCATGATGAGAGGCCTCATCCAAAACGAACTCAGGGGATACGGCGTCACCGACAAAGGCGCCGCGCTCGCCGACGAACTACTGAAGGGGAAGCCATGAGCGTGGAACTGATCGCCAGGGCGAAGAAGACGCGGCTGGGCGGGGACAGCACGGCGAAGCTGCTGCTGATAGTCCTCGCGGACTATGCGAACGCTGAGGGCATGGCATGGCCGACGGTCGCGACGATGACCGAGGAGGTCGAGAAGAGCGAACGCACGATCCAGACCGCGTTGCGCAAGCTCAAACGATTGAAGCTGATCCGCAGGGGCAATCAGAAATGGACGCGCAACTATCCCAAGGGGCAGCGTCCGACCGTGTACGAGATCCTCCCTGAGAAAACCAAGCTGGCTCAGCATTCCAAGACTGCACGGGTGCAGTACACCGCACCCGTCGAAACAACACCCCCACCGGTGCAGTACACAACACCCCCACCGGTGCAGTACACAACACCCCCACCGGTGCAGTCCACGACACCCCCACCGGTGCAGTCCACGACACCACCCCGGTGAAGCACACTGCGGGGGAGGGGTGCAGCACAGCGTACCGAACCGGTGCAGCCCACTGCACCCAAACCCTTAAAGAACCACCAATGGAACCCTTAAGAGAGAGTACGCGCGCGCAAACCACGAAAACCACCACAACCGACCGCGCCCAGGCGCTCGCCGACTGGCAACCCAACCTCGACCACCACGATCTCGCCGACGATCTCAAACTCGACGTGGATTACGAAGCCGGCAAGTTCCGGGATCGTCTGCTCGCCAATGCCGCGATTCCCGCGAATCTCGATGCGGCGTTCGATCTGTGGCTCAAGCGCGGGGCCGAGCTCGGTCTCGGCGGCAGGGAGACCCCGAAGGCGAAGACCTGCCAGCACACGTGGGCGTGCAGGCACACCCATGCGATCCTCGACCGGGTCGGCATCAGCCGCGACGACACCGACACCGCCGGCCGTGTCGCCCAGCGGCTCAAGCGCGGCGACGCACCGGAGGCGATCGTGGACGACCTGCTGGAGATGCGAGACCACGAGTGGTGGGAGGCGGCATGAGCCAGACCATCGCGGCGATCATCCTGCTCGCCCTGGCGGTGCTGGTCGGGTGTATCGGAGGACGGAAATGAGCCAGCCAAGCCGACTGACCTGCCAGCTCGTGGACCTGCGCGACGAAACATCCTGCGTGCGCTGCGGCGCCTACCTGGTCGGGCGTCCGGCGTCCAGGCATCACCGGAAACGGCGCTCGCAGGCGAGCCGGGCGGAGGTGCATTCGCCGGCGAATCTCATCGACCTGTGCGGCACCGGCACGACGGGCTGTCATGGGTGGGTGCACGCCCATCCGGAGGAGGCCCGGGAGCACGGGTGGCTGCTCAGATCCACCGACAGTCCGAAGCGGACGCCGATGCTACACGCCTTGTATGGGTGGGTGCTTCTGGACGACCAGGGGCACGTGGAAATCATCGAAGCCAACGAAAGGAAGGCACTGATATGACAAACGATACGAAGCCGGACATGATGTTGTGGCTGGACGTGGAGACAACGGCGTTGGATCCGGCCCGCGGGCAGCTGCTGGAGGTCGGCATGGCCGTCACGGGGATGGACGGGGAGACGCCGGACGACGTGGACGACAGGCTGATCCGTACCTGGGTCATCGAGCATGACGCCATCCGTCTGTGTCCGGACACCGCGTGGGCGGTCGACGTGCACACGCGCAACGGGCTCGTCGACGAAACATTCGGCGACGACGCGGTAGGCGCATACACGGCCGCCAAGCAGATCAACGGCGTGCTGGCCGATTGGGCGGGAAAGTACACCCTGCATCCGGCGGGCACGAACGTTGACTTCGACATCAAATGGATCCGCAGCAGGCTCGAGCTCCATCTCGACATGCTCCATTACCGGAAGCTCGACCTGACCACGCTCCGATTCCTGATGAGGCAGGCCACGCTCGGCGCCTACTTCGAGCCATCCACCGACCACAGGGTCAAGACCTGCCTCAACCGCGACATCCAGGAATACAAGCACATCCTCCATAAGATCACCGCGCTCGCGGAAGGGGATACGAAATGAGCGTGACCAGTGGCGCGACAATATGGGCAATCTCGTGTGACCGTCCTTGCTGTACCAGTCAAATCGCCGTTGCGGCCGCATCCTGCAGCCAGGCGCTCATCGACGCCGAGCAGAGCGGCTGGCAGGCATGCTACGACGGCACCGCCTTCTGTCCCACCCATAGATTCCAGAAAGGACACCACCAGTGAGAAAGACACTCGCGCTCGCCGCCACCGCAATCATCACGCTCGCGCTCGCCGCCACCGCAATCATCACGCTCGCGCTCGCCGCATGCGGCACCGCAGTCCGGGACTATGACGGCCCGGCCAAGGCCGATTGCATCGATCTCGGAAGCATCGAAAGCGGATACACCGTCTACGACTGCCAGACCACGCTCCGGGACACACGACGCATCAACTGCTTCGTCGTCTCACAAACCGGCGTCGACTGCGACTGGGATCACGTGGACGGCGCCGACAACCTATGACCGAGGAAAACACCATCGCGCTCGCCGGCTGGTCTGGATTTATCGCTGATTGCAGGACTCCGGGCGTGGAGGCGTTGGATCCGTGGGAGCGGTCGGCGCGGAGTCGTCGGTTGGCGGCCGAGCAGCGTGAGCTTGACGTGGAGCGTGCCAGGGAGCGGCGCCGGCGGTATCGGATCCGGCATCCCGATCGTGTGAGGGAGTCAGATCGGAAATATCGGGAGTCGCATCGCGATCAGCGTGCCGAGTATATGCGGTCGTGGCAGAAGCGGAATCCGGAGAAGAACCGTGAATCCTCGCGGAGATACCGGGAACGATTGAAGGAAAGGAAGATGAATGGTCAGCAAGGCGAAGGCCGAGATGATCCTGAAATGGCATAGGGACGGCTACGAGGTGGGCGAGATCTCCCGTCTGCTGAAGATCGGCGAGGAGGAGTGCCGGAGCATCATCCTGCACCCGGAACTGGCCGAAACCGCCCCGAAACCGAAATATGGGCCGGAGTTCACCGAACCGATGTTCGAATAAACGTCGAGACCCGTCCGCGTTCAGCAGGGATCCGTGGGCGGCCGACATGGAAAGGACGCTCATATGAGCATCGACATCACCGCAAAGGCGTTAAGCTCGCTGCAGGCCGAAGGCAGTGTCAGCAAGATACCCGCCGAGGCGTACACGCTCGGCTACCAACGCGGATGGGACGACGCGCTCGCGCTCGCCATCCAGGTCGAGCAGGCCATCAACGACAGCAACGACCTGTTTTCGGACAGGATGCGGCCATGAGCATCGACTGGCAGAACGATCCGGAGCTGGCGGAACTGGTGCGTCGTGCCCGTGCCGGCGAGCGCGTGGTGGAGGATTCCGACCGTGAGGCGGATCGGCGTGAGGCGCAGAAGGCCAGGAACCGTGAGGCGTCGCGCCTGTGTCATGCGCGGCGTCGCGCACGGCTGAAGGCCGTGAAGAATGGGAGAATGGGCGAATAGAGAGAAACCCCGGCATTCCTTCGAACACCAGGGCTCCGCGTGGCTACGGACCCGGATTGTAGACGAAGGAGTTGGGAATGTCAGTCGCCACGTGTCAAGTATGCGGTCAGTCGGTCGAACCCGGGTACACGCTGTGCCAGTCGTGCGAGCTCGGCTTCGCGCTCCTCCTGGACCAGTATGTGCCGTGGACGCACGCGCTCGAAGCCTCGTTGGACGCCACATTGCATCCCGGAGGCCACCAGCCCACCAGAATCATCACGCCGGTAGCGCCGACCCCGCTGCGCCTGGACGTGCTCGACCACCTCGACCTGCTCGCCAGCATCGCACAGGGACTGTGGCGGCGCCTGCAGGGCGTCGACATCCTGGATTGGAAGCGTGATCTGTGTCCGGACATCGTCGGGTGCCTCACCGACGCGGCCATGCACCCCGACCTTGCCAAAATTCCCGACATCGGCATGTACGTCAGCCAGTTCCAACGGCTCAAACCGCTGACGCTCGGGATCATCGACCCGCCCGAGCCCGTGACGCCGATCGGCCAATGCCTGACCTGCGGTCTCGCCGTCACCGCCACACGGGACGCCGAAACCGTCACCTGCCCCGTCTGCGGACGCGAGCAGACGGCGAGCGCCGTGCGCCTCGATCTCTTGGAGCGCAGCATCCGCAACGGCAAATGCTTCACGGCGGGGGAGTGCGCGCGACTATTGCGCGGCGCGGGCTATTCGGTGTCGGGTTCCACGATCCGTTCGTGGAAGCATCGCGGGCTGCTCCAGCCTGATGGAAGGGATGGGCGGAATCAGCCTGTCTACAGGCTTCGAGACGTGGCCGCCTTGTTGCGCGACACGCCGATTGACTGACGTTTTGGAAGCTGCAACGCATACTTGTCAGTGGATTAGAGGGTCTGAATCATGGCAGTGAATCACGTTCAGGCCCTCGATTCATATCCGATGGATGGTTGGCGGAGCAGCCGAACGCACCCGCTCGCTAGGCGGGAGACCTTGACGGGTCCGCAGGTGCGAATCCTGCACCATCCGCTCCATGACGCTCCGGGTAATCCCCAGCACCCGAAGCGCCATGATCCCCCAATCGCATGTAGAATCGATGCTAATAACCGCAAACTACACTGATGTCGTTCAAGCTGGGGAGCGAGGATGGGCAGAAAAAGGAATGTCTATTTCTATTCGGGAATAGAGCACGCTGAAGATGGAACGGTTAAGAATTGGACGGAAAAGAGGTGGACCGAGTTTCTCGATTCGCTTTATGGCCATCCTGAAACCATTCGTGTGAGAGGGTTTGATCTTACCGGGACATGCGACGAGTGTGTCAGCCCAGCTTTGAGGTATTTGCACTTCACAAGAGCTCGTGCATTATCGGACTGGCCAGAGTCTGGTGATTTTTCTGGAAACGTTGAAAATCTCGCGCAGCGTCGCAGGCAAGCTGGTATTAACTCGATATTGGAATACTCGTATCTATTGCCAGTTTCTGGGACAAGGTATGTAGCTGTTGTCCGTTCGTCAGGTGGACCACGATCCACCGCCATAGGAGATTGGATTGCCTTACAAAAGAACTTTGCCCTTGTAGGCGTCGATTTCGAATTGGTTCCTGCGTTGTCGGAAGATGCATATGAAAAATTGAATTCGGCGGTTGGCGTTAAAAGTATTGATATCCGGTATGAAGGAGCGCCTGACGGTATTGACAGTAAAAGCGATATAGAACGCGCTGTTGCCATGGCTGGAGCCGCGTTGGGTGAGCGCGATTCCGTGAATGCGTCCATCGAATTATCGATCAGTCTCGGGAATTGCAAGGTAACTGGTCCAGCTACCGATGGAATCCAACGGCAGCTACACAGACTCGCTTCCAGTGTCAATCTGGTCAAGTCAAAGAAAGACGCTCCCCTAGGGAGTGTCAGCAGGCTAAGGGCAATGACGATGCAAAGTCGTGATGATGGGACATTCTATTCCGAGCCTGTAGATTTCGTTAAAGAACAAATTACCATTCAAGCAGATTTTGGAGATGCCCCTGAAGTTGCCATGGACCCGGGGAAAATACTGGATGGTATGTTAGACGCAATTCGTAAGTTCAGGGAGCGACGACGTGACGCACGTTGATGCAAAGAGAAGGGGTGATCATGATATTAGGGAAAGTAAAAGATCATCCAGCATACATAACCGTGTCCATTCTGTTTCTATGGTTTGCTCATGTTATGTTGACTTTGTTTGGTGTGATTCCTGATATCTGGCAGCAACTAAGGGCTAGTAAGGAATCCATTGATCTTTATATTGCGATGTTAAGTGTGTCCGCGTTGCAGGCCAGCTTCGCTGGCGTCATCGTAGTCTTTGGACTTTCTACTCAACCGCAGGCGTTTCGTGAACTACGGATTCATGCAGGGAAATCGCTTATTGAAAACTGGATGTCGATAAGCTATAGCGGATTTGTGAGTGCAGGATTGTCCCTGATTGCTTCAGTCATGAACCTACTTGAACTATCGCATTATGCCCCGTGGTTTTTTGAGCTATCGGTACTGTTTTGTGTGCATGGCGTCATTAGGTTGTTATGGTTGTTAAAAGACCTGATCGAAGTCGTTAAGAATGATGATATAAGAGTCGCGCAAAAAGAAAACGATATATAAGTTAAGTCCCGCTCAAAAGAGCGGGACTTTTCATATACTGGGAGGTGGTATGAGATGCCGCCCACCATCACACTCAAGATCACGGACAACGCGGACCGGCAGCTCGCCACGATGAACGTGCCCGTGCCATTGTCGGGTGAACCGGGCGAGTGCGCCATGTTCGACGCCGAACGATTCGAACGGCTGCTCGACAAGGGTTGCATAGCGTTCCGCAAGGTGTTCGACGATGAGTGCCAGGAGTAACCCGCGACGGAGCAACGGGCATCGGCGGGACCTGCTGCGCAGGCGCGTGCTCGCCGCCTACGATGTGTGCGCCATCTGCGGACGGCCCGTCGACAAGACGTTGAAGTCGCCGCATCCCATGAGCGCGGAGATCGACGAGCTCATCCCCGTCTCGCGTGGCGGTGACCCGTTGAGCTTCAATAACTGTAGGCTCACGCACCGGCGGTGCAACCGGATCAAAAGCAACAAAACGGATGCGTACGCCCGCGCCCATCTGGGCGGCACCGCCACTCAGCCCAAGGCCACGAGTATACCGTTCGAGTCGAGCGACTGGTGACTTGGGGAGGATACCCCGGCAGGCCCCGAAACGGCCACCTCGGGTGCAGGGCCGATATCCCTCCCCGGGGTCGCGGAACGTCGCCTTTTCAAGGAGGAAACCATGACCATGCGACGATGCGCGTTGTGCGGCGGACCGCTGCCGAAGAACAGCAGCGGCAAGCGCCGGTACTGTTCCGACAACTGCAGGAAGCTCGCTTCCAAGCGACGCCTGGGCGCCGCCACCGTACCGTCGCCTCCGGCTGGCGCGGGCGGCGACGATACGGAAATCTCATACGCCGACCTGCTGCGCGTCAGCCTTGACGCGCTGCGTCGGGCGGTGCAGGATCCGGACACCCCAGCCCAGGCCATCGCCGCGTTGACCAAGCAGATGCTCGCGGTCGGCAAGGAGATCAACGCATTGGAGGAGGAATCGCGGGCGGATCCGCTTGCGGAGGGAGTGAGGGCCGATGACGCGAGGGACGAATCCTTCGACCCCGGCACTGTCTGAGGCAGCCCGCCATCTGGCCATCCCCACCGGAATCGTCTCCACCGGGTTCGGCAAGGTCCGCACCATCACGGGCCGGCTCGGCATCCGGTTCGACCGGTGGCAGGAGGGCATCGGCCGGCTCATGCTCGCCAAGCGCGCCGACGGCACGTACGCGGCCGGCGTGGGCGGCGTGGTCATGAGCATTTGCCGGCAGACCGGCAAGACGTTCACGGTCGGCAACAACGTGGTCGTCCTGTGCCTGACCCAGCCGGGCATGAAGGTCATCTGGACCGCGCACCGCACCCGCACGTCGAGCGAGACGTTCAAGAGCATGACCGCGCTCGTGCAGCGCCCCGGTCTGTCCAGGCACTGCAGGGCCGTGCGACGGGCCAACGGGCAGGAGGAGATCGGGTTCGTCAACGGCAGCCGCATCCTGTTCGGCGCCCGCGAGCAGGGGTTCGGCCGTGGCTTCGACGCGGTGGACATGATCATCTTCGACGAGGCGCAGATCCTTTCGGAGAAGGCGTTGGACGACATGATCCCTACCGCGAACGCGGCGCGCAACCCGCTGATCGTGTTCATGGGCACCCCTCCGCGGCCCGTGGACCCGGGCGAGGTGTTCTCGCAGAAGCGCGCGCAGGCGCTCAAAGGCGAGGACGACATGGTGTACATCGAGTTCTCCGCCGACCGGGACGCCGACACAACCGACCGCGAGCAGTGGGCCAAGGCCAACCCCAGCTATCCGTCGCGCACCAAACCGGCCGCCATGCTGCGCATGCTCAAGAACCTGGGCGAGGACAGCTTCCGCCGTGAGGCACTGGGCATCTGGGACGAACAGGCCAGCATGAGGGCCATCGACCAGACGTCGTGGGACGAATCCACCGTGGACTCCAGACTGCCGGGCGGCTGGGTCGCCATCGGCGTGGACATGCCGCCCGACCGATCCAGTCTCGCCATCGGAGCGTGCATGGCCTACCCGGACGGTTCGGCGCACGTCGAACTGGCCCGGTTCCGGGACAGCCGCCGCGCGGGCACCAGATGGGCCGTCGACTGGATCGCCGACCGGTGGCCACGCATCGAAGCGGTGGTCATCGACGCTCAATCCCCGGCCACCGTGCTCGTCCCCGAACTCAAACAGCGCGGCGTGAACGTCACCCTGACATCCGCCACGATGATGGGCCAGGCGGTCGGCCGCTTCCAGGACATGCTGCGCGACCACACGCTGCGCCATCTGAAAGGCCAGACGCCGTTGGACATGGCCGTGGCCGGCGCGACCATACGCAACATCGGCCACGAGGGCGCCTACGGGTGGAACAAGCTCGGCAGCGACGTCGACATCAGCCCACTGGTCGCCGTGACCCTCGCCCTGCACGGCGCCATGACCAACCCGCGTCGCGACACGAGACAGCAAAGGATGATACGACTGCCATGATCACCTACCCGACCACCGTCAGCGGCCTGAACCGCGGCGAATCCGAACTCTACCGCCGCCTGCTGCGCCGCCTCCTGACCAAACGCGGGCGCAACCGCGTCCGCCAGACCTACTACAACGGGCGCAACCAGCTCAAGGACATCGGCTACAGCCTGCCCCCGATAGCCAAGGACATCGAGATCGTCGTCGGCTGGCCCGAAAAGGCCGTGCAGGCGTTGGCCAACCGCGTCGTGCTCGACGGGATCACCACGGACGACGGCTCCGACCTGTCCCGCACCGTGCGCGACCTGATGGACGCCAACGACCTGATAGCAACCGCGGACAGCGCCCACACCGACGCGTTCGTCCACTCGTGCAGCTTCATCGCCGCGCTCGCCGGACGCGCCGATCTGGGCGAGCCGGAGGCGGTCATCCAGGAGTTCACGGCAGACACCGCGACCGGCGAATGGGACAAGCGCCGCCACGGATTGCGTTCGGCGCTCCTGTTCGACACTGACGACGAGTACGAGCACGCCACCGGCGCCTATCTGATGGATCTGGACCACACGGTCAACATCGTCAACGATGACGGCCGGTGGAAGGTCTACCAGCGCACCGACAACCCGGACGCGCGTCTGCCGGTCGAGCTGCTCGCCTACAGGCCGGATTCCAAACGCCCGTTCGGGCGCAGCCGCATCAGCCGCACCGTGATGAGCCTGACCGACAGCGCCGTGCGCACGTTCATGCGCAGCGAGATGCAGGCCGAGCTGTACTCGGTGCCGCCCCGCTACTTCCTGGGCGTGACCGAGGAGATGTTCACCGACGACGACGGCAACCCGATACCCCAGTGGAGGATCCTGCTCGACCACGTGCTCGCCCTGCCCGCCGACCCGAAGACCGGCAACGTCCCGCAGGTCGGCCAGTTCGCCCAGTACTCGTTCGAACCCCACCAGGCTCAATTGAGGCAGACCGCGACCATGTTCGCGTCCGCGACCAGCCTGCCGCCGGACGCGATGGGCGTGCTCACCGACAACCCCAGCAGCGCCGACGCGATCGACAAGGCCCAGAAGGAGCTGTGCCTGGAGGCGGAGAAATGCCAACGCTGGTTCGCGCCCGCCTGGGAGCGGATCATCGGCCGCGCACAATATTTGGCCGGCCCGGACGGCAGCGTGCAGGCCGTGTCTTGCCAGTGGCGCAACCCCAGCACGCCCAGCCGAGCCGCAGCCGCGGACGCGGCCGTCAAGCTCGTGCAGGCCGGCATCCTGCCCGCCGACTCCGACGTCACCTGGGACATGCTCGACCTGTCCGACCGGCAACGGCAGACCCTGCGCATGGAACAACGACGCAAACGCAGCGAACAGCGCATCGACCAGCTCCGCGCCATGCGGATGAGCTCCAAGGAGGCGACGGATGGATCTGAACAATCTGGATCTGACTCCGGAGAGCAAGTCGCTGCTGCAGGAGGAACTGGAACGGCTGCACCGCAACTACGAGGATGACATCGACAACCTCATCGACGCGGCCACCGAAGAGCTCGAACGCGCCGACCCGATGGAGATGAGGGACCTCGTCCTCGAATACGTCAATGACGCGGACACGCTCGCCAGCGAATACTACGAAGCCACCCGCGACGCGTGGCAACGATACGCCGGGGTCGGCATGCCCGCGTACGAGCCGACGGGCATCGACCCGTACGAGGTCCTGTACCGTCAGGTAGGCGGATTCTCCGGCTCCGACTGGAACGGCCTGAACTACACGCAGCTCAGGGACGGCCAATCCCGCGCCGGGCTCACCGTGGACGACCTGTGGCCCCGGAACATGAGCCTCGACGACTGGCAGCAGTTCGCCGCGGACATAATCGCGCGCTCCCTGCGCATGTCCACCCAGGCGAACAGGGACAAGGACCCCACCCACCCGCGGTGGGCCAGGGTCCCGCGCGGGACGCGACCCTGTTCGTTCTGCGTGATGCTCGCATCGAACGGGTTCTTCTACACCAGCGAGCGGAGCGCCGACTTCGGCGGATCCTTCCACAACGGCAAATGCAGATGCGTCGCGGTATGCAGCTGGGGCAAGGACCGTCTCATCGGCTACGACCAGGCCCGCTACAGGACCATGTACGACGCCGCGGTCAAAGCCGCCGGGAGCTCGGACGCCGAAGCGGTCGCCGTCGCCATGAACCACCTGTACCCGGACGACGTCAGCGGAGGCGTGTACGAGCTTTCCGAGGAATGGCCCGACGAGGTGATCAGGCCCCGCGGACAGGTATGGGACCACATATTCGCCGGCCACGGTCCCGGGACACGCGTCGTCGGGAAAACCCATTTCCCCGACGACTGGCCGCAGGAGAAAGTACAATGGGCGGTACGCGAAACGATATGCGCGCCCGACTACGAACCGATGACGGCACCCGACGGCATGGTCCAACGCCGACGAAAACTCATAGAAGGACAGATCATCGAGGTGTACCTGAAAGTCAAACGCAAGAAGAAACTCGGCGGACGGTTCTCGGTCAACTCCGCGTATCCGATCACCGAACAGGAACGAGGCCGATATGGACAATGAGCAAAAGGCACGCGACGCCGCGGCCGCCCTGCTGCCATACGTCTCCCCGGCCATGAGCGAACAGGACATGGAAGGGTACACATCACCGCTGTCCGCGGGAGAACCGGAACTCGCGCTGATGTGGCTTCTCGGCTACGCCGGACTCCCGCAGACCCACGCGCCCAGGGACATCATCCTCGACGCCGTCGCCGCGCTGCCCGACGACGACAAGGACGACTACGCATACCTGCTCGACTGACAGAGCCGACACACTGTTCTGACAACGAAGGCCACCGCCACGCGCGGTGGCCTTCCTCGTTATCACGGCTGGTTGCCGCAGCGGCCGACCGGACCCGGCTGTAAACCGGGCGCTTCACAGCCACGCAGGTTCGAATCCTGCACCAGCCACTCACCGCGGACCCCGCACGCCGCGTCGTTAACCGTGCGCCGAAACCATGAAGGAGAACACCATGTTCCGCAACCGATTCCGCATGCTCGCCCTGCGCACCATCGACAACCCGCCCGCCGACAACGGCGGCGACGATGACGATGAAGACAAGAACGGCACCTCCAAGGAGTTCAGCCGGGCACTCGCCAAGCGCGTCGCGGAGATCGAGGCCAAGTACTCGGACTACGAGGAGCTGAAGGCCAAGGCCGCCAAGTACGACGAGGCCGAGAAGGCCGGCAAGAGCGAACTGGAGCGGATGCGCGAGGCCAAGGAGCAGGCCGAGGCCGAACGCGACCGTCTCAAGGCCGAAGGCGAACGCTCCCGCCTGGTCGACACGATCGCCGAGGAGACCGGGCTCGACCGGAGCGTGGTCGCCATGCTCTCCGGCGACGAGAAACAGCTGCGCGAGCATGCGGAGAAGCTCTCCGCCATGGTCAAGGACAAATCCAAGCAGGAGCGGGAGGACCGGCGCAAACGCAGCCTGCCTCCCACCAACCCGCCGGCCGGCCATCAGGGCGACGAACGCAGGAGCGCGAAGGAGCTGCTGCGCGACGCCTACGCGGACGGCGACGAATAAACCGAGACAACCAGAAAGGAGCCGATCATGGCACTCACCCTCGCGGAATCCGCGAAACTCAGCCAGGACAACCTGCACCGCGGCGTGCTCGAAACGTTCGTGCAGGAATCCCCGATCCTCGACCGCATCCCGTTCATGCAGATCGAGGGCAACGCGTACGCGTACAACGAGGAGGCCACCCTGCCGGGCGTGGCGTTCCGCAAGGTCAACGAGGCGTACACGGAATCCACCGGCACCGTCAACCAGAAGACCGAGACCCTGTACATCCTCGGCGGCGACGCCGACGTGGACCGGTTCATCGTCCAGACCCGCGGCAACCTCAACGACCAGCGCGCCGTGCAGACCGCGTTGAAGACCAAGGCCCTGAGCTACGAGTTCCAGGACGCGTTCTTCAACGGCGACCACGACACCAACGAACAGGAGTTCGACGGCCTGAAGAACCGCCTGACCGGCGGCCAGGTCATCACCGCCGCCACGAACGGGCTGAACGTGCTGGGCGACGGCGACGGCGACGTGCACGCGTTCCTCGACAAGCTCGACGAGCTGCTCGCCGCCGTGCCCGGCATCAACGGCACCAACGGCGCGATCTACGCCAACGCCTCGATCATCGGCAAGATCCGCAGCGCCCTCCGCCACGTCGGCGAATCCACCGCGCTCCTGCAGGACGTGGCCGGCAAGCGGGCGCTCATGTGGAACGGGATCCCGATCCTCGACCCGGGCAACACCGCGTCCGGCACACCGGTCCTGCCGCAGACCGAAACCCAGGGCACCGCCACGTCCAAGGCGTCCAGCATCTACGCCGTCAAATTCGGCGAAAGCCCGGAGGACGGCGGCGTGACCGGCCTGACCAACGGCGGCGTCATGGTCGACGACCTCGGCCTGCTGCAGGACAAGCCCGTCTACCGCACCCGCATCGAACTGTACGCTGGCCTCGCCGTGTTCTCCGGCAAGGCCGCCGCCCGCCTCCAGGGAGTGCTCAATGGCTAGCCGCAGGACCACGAACCCCGCCAAGTCGGAGGAGACCGAGGACATCGATACCGGGATCCTCGACGAGCCCGACACGGAGCCCGTCGAACCGACGCCCGTCGAACCCGAGGAGCCGGCCACCACGCCCATGTCCGGAGCCATCCCGGACGTGGGCGCCGGCCGTGTCGAGACCTACGACACCGAGCGCGGCGGGCGACGCGTGCGCGTCA